>ODAI011663983.1_pt1 | contig 22200 bp, 14 predicted proteins | sample 1539321 | NCBI WGS metagenome assembly ODAI01 (sample SAMN02144231, study PRJEB22623) | gut metagenome | biome: sheep rumen | host: Ovis aries | place: New Zealand | reverse complement strand
GCGCGGTAGCGCTCAATGTCACGCTCCTTCAGATAAGTAAGCAGCTTGCGGCGCTTACCAACCATCATGGTCAGCGAACGAGCTGTCACATGGTCCTTGTGGTTCTTCTTCAGGTGCTCTGTCAGGTGAGCAATGCGGTAGGTGAACAGTGCAATCTGGCTCTCAGGCGAACCGGTATCGGTAGCACCATTCTTACCATGCTTCTCGAAAATCTCAGCTTTTTTAGCTTTGTCTAAATACATAATTTGAAGTGATTAATTTGTTGTTTGATTAAATACATCTGTCTGACGCCCTTCCGCCTTAATCACAACGGGTTACGTCGTCGGATGCTTCGAATTTTTCGAAATCGGGTGCAAAGGTACAAAATAATTGATAATTCTCCCTTCTTTGCGGCCAGCTATTTTTGTTGCTTAACTTTTTTTTGCTTTTCTCGCGACCGAAAACTTGCTGCTTATCACTATTTACTCCTAACTTTTTCGTACCTTTGCAGCCGATTTTAATGTATATACGTATGCAAGATATTAGGAACATCGCGATTATTGCCCATGTAGACCATGGCAAGACCACATTGGTAGACAAGATGATGCTGGCTGGAAATCTCTTCCGCGAGGGACAGGACCTCAGCAGCCAGGTGCTGGATAACAACGACCTCGAGCGCGAACGGGGTATCACGATTCTTTCGAAAAACGTTTCTATTCATTATAAGGGAACTAAAATCAATATTATCGACACCCCGGGACACAGCGACTTCGGTGGCGAGGTGGAGCGCGTGCTCAACATGGCCGACGGCTGCCTGCTCCTCGTCGATGCCTTCGAGGGACCCATGCCGCAGACCCGCTTCGTGCTGCAGAAAGCCCTCCAGATCGGTTTGAAACCCATCGTCGTCGTCAACAAGGTCGACAAGCCCAACTGCCGGCCAGAAGAGGTCTACGAGATGGTGTTCGACCTCATGTTCTCGCTCAATGCCACCGAAGACCAGCTCGACTTCCCCGTGGTCTACGGCTCCGCCAAGAACGGCTGGATGGGCGAGGACTACAACACACCCACCGACAACATCACCTATCTGCTCGATAAGATTGTCGAGGTCATCCCAGCCCCCAAACAGCTGGAGGGCACACCCCAGATGCTCATCACCTCGCTCGACTACAGCAGCTATACCGGACGTATTGCCGTGGGACGCGTCCACCGCGGCACCCTGCGCGACGGCATGAACATCACCATTGCCCACCGCGACGGCACCAAGGAGAAGACCCGCATCAAAGAGCTCCACACCTTCGAGGGAATGGGCCATGTGCGCACCTCGCAGGTAGAGTGCGGCGACATCTGTGCCGTCATCGGCCTGGAGAAGTTCGAGATTGGCGACACCATCTGCGACTTCGAGAACCCCGAGCCCCTGCCGCCCATCGCCATCGACGAGCCCACCATGTCCATGCTCTTCACCATCAACGACTCACCCTTCTTCGGCCGTGAAGGCAAATACGTCACCTCGCGCCACATCAACGACCGCCTGATGAAGGAGTTGGAGAAGAACCTGGCGCTGCGCGTGGAGCCCTTCGAGGATTCCACCGACAAATGGATTGTCTCCGGCCGTGGCGTGCTCCATCTCTCCGTACTCATCGAGACCATGCGCCGCGAGGGCTACGAGCTGCAGGTGGGCCAGCCGCAGGTCATCTACAAAGAGATCGACGGTGTGCGTTGCGAGCCCGTCGAGGAACTCACCATCAACGTGCCCGACGAGTTTGCCTCCAAGATGATCGATATGGTCACCCGCCGCAAGGGCGAGCTCACCTCCATGGAGAGCCAGGGCGAGCGCACCAACATAGAGTTCGATGTACCCTCGCGCGGCATCATCGGTCTGCGCACCAACGTGCTCACCGCCAGTCAGGGCGAAGCCATCATGGCCCACCGCTTCAAGGAGTATCAGCCCTACAAGGGCGATATCGAGCGCCGTGTCAACGGTTCTATGATAGCCCTGGAGACCGGTACGGCCTATGCCTACAGCATCGACAAGCTGCAAGACCGTGGTAAGTTCTTCATCGATCCCGGCGAGGACGTCTACATGGGACAGGTCGTCGGCGAGCATGTCCACGACAACGACCTGGTGGTCAATGTGGCCAAGGCCAAGCAGCTCACCAATGTCCGCGCCAGCGGCAGCGACGAGAAAGCCCGCATCATTCCCAAGACCGTCATGTCGCTGGAGGAATGCCTCGAGTATATCAAGGTCGACGAACTGGTGGAGGTCACCCCCAAGTCCATGCGTATGCGCAAGATCATCCTCGACCACGACCAGCGCAAGAAAGCCAATAAGGCCTAATACCTATGGATTGTTCATAGTTCCGGCATCATTTCTCATGTTGGGGAATGATGCCGGAACAATAATTAAGATTAGAATATGCGATTGCTGAGTGGATGTGTATGTTTGTTGTTATTGCTCCTCAGTTCATGTTCCAAGAAAGAGGAAATGAAGGCACTGATGGAACAGACTTTGCGGGAAGACCAACAGGAATTGGTATTCCGGTCAGACAGCACAGCCCTGCTTCTTGTCGACTATTTTACACAGCACGGTACGGCCAACGATCAGATGCGTGCCTACTATCTGCTAGGTCGTTCCTATGATTGTAAGCATAATCCTGTGCTTGCCCTCCGCTTCTATCAGGAGGCTATCGAAAAAGCAGACACTACAGCGTCAGATATTGATTATGTGACACTTAGTCGCGCCCACGCCCATTCCTCAAAACTGTTCGACGGGAATTTTGACAGGCGACCGACATTAGCAGTCGAGGAGGGAAGAAAAGCTCTTTGTTATGCCCAGCTTTCCGGCAATGAGCACATGCAGAAGATATGTCGCAGTCTCTTGGGCAGGGCTTTCTTTTCTTTAGGTCTATGGGACAGTGTTCGTGTATATGATTTGGCGTTTTATAAGAGATTGTTTCAGTGGTGGAAAAAGCAGCAACCCGACTATCTGACTCAGTATCATAGTTTTCTTCCGTTATCTAGTCGAATGTCAAAGAATAACCAAGAAGTGTATGTGGGCTATGAGATACCTCTCGATTCTATCCCTCCAGTGATAAGGGCAAAAGGAGGTTATATCACTGGAGGAGGCGCTTATCATGCCAAAGAAAAAGCTTCCGACAGAGACAGCATCATGAACCTGAGCAACATTTCGTCCTTTGTAGACATGCGCTTGCAGTCGCAAGCAAATAGTAATCGACTGAATAACTATCTTATTTTGACCACTGTCATTCTGCTGCTGGCATTGATGGGTGCCTATTTGTATTACCGTTTGAAAAGTGAAAAAGACCGGCAGGCCATCAAAACACTCAACATGCAGTACAGCCTCGACTTGGCCAAATACCATGCTTTACAGTCAGAAATGCAGTTGTTGATGGCCAAGACGAAAGATAAGGATGAGAACATTAAGAAAAGGCAGCATCAGATAAAAGAATTGCAGCAAAAGTTGACATGTCAACAGGGCGATCGGGCACATCCCTCTCTCTGGCATCTGTCTGACAAGGTGCTCTCCAACGAGATAATAGGCAATTTGCATCGGAAGGCTTCTATTGGGCAGAAGGCTGACCGTTCGGATATCAGCAACCTGAAGGCATTGGCTTTTCAAACCGATTCGGTATTTTTGAGGACTTTGTCAGAATGTGACCCTACTCTTCAAACAGACAATATGCTCATTTGCATACTCACACGATTCCGCTTTTTGCCATCGGAGTTGGCTGTATTGTTAGATAAGTCACCGCAAGTCATTACCAATCGCAAGACTCGTTTGCTCAAACGATTGTTCAAGAAAAATGGTGGCGCACGCCAATTTGACAAACAGATTCTTTCCATTTGAACAAATGTGTAAAAGCGTTTAAAAAATACAAGAAATTACTGATTACTAGCTTTTTACATCATTTAAGCGTGTAAAAATGTGTAATTAAAAACGATCATCCATTCCTAGCTTTTGATTATTTTTGCCAATGACTCCATAGTGGAGTCTGAGTCCACACTGTGTGGACAAACAAATTTTATTATTAAAGCTATGAAAAAAATTACTATTTCTTTAGTAGTGGCATTGCTACTACTTTTGTGTCCGATGAGAGTGTCGGCACATTTCCTGGTTCCATTCAATTCTCCTTCTCCTATTAGTTGGTTTGTAGTTCCGTTTTGTGAATTCAGACTGTCCAGTAGTTTCCCTCTGTTTAGAGAGTGCCCAAATTGTGGAATGGACGATTGGGAATACTTTAGTTTTGGAGATAACTATATCGAATATAAATGTAACTATTGTGCACAAATTATCAAAATTTCATATAAACAGTAAGTTTGCGAATAAATGCTAGCAGATCTTCTCTTTATTCTATTATTGGGAGCAATAAATGCTCCCAATATCTCTGATACCATTCCTGTTGCTAAGTCAGATACCTTGCGAGAAGTTGTCATCACCGCAAACAAGGTTCGGCATGATGCAGAGGGCTACCGTTTGAATGTGTCTTCTGTTCCTCTGTTGCAGGCCATGGATATGGCCCAGATGCTCCACTTCCTGCCTGGCATGGTGGTCGATAGAAACACCATGACTGTTTTTGGCAATCGTGTGGGGCAGCTATATGTAAATGGAAAACAAGTTCATTTGTCTGGAGAAGATCTGTACAACTATCTTGCTTCCATCGACGGGCGTAATGTACGAAGCATCAAGGTGGTAGAGTCGGCGGGTGCGGAAGTAAATGCTCAGACGGCAGGCATGGCCATCATTAAGATAATCACGAAACGAACCGACGATGGAGGATTGGCTACTGTTTCTGTTGATGGCGGCGAGAGTTTTGACGGCCGATCCGCCACCCCCGGCTATAGGATAGAACATCGGAGTGGCCGTTGGTCGCTCTATAGTAATGGGTCCTATATGAAAAGTCATCGCGATATGGACAGTCACACCGTGAATAGTTATGAAGATACACATGCCACAGTACACAGTGATGTTAACAGCACTCACAACAATCATTATTATTCAATAGTTGTTGGTTCTGCCTATGACTTCTCGTCCACAGACTATTGGGCTTTAGATGCAATCCTCTCAAACCAGAAGTTTCGTAACAAAGGGCTATGTAGCGTTATTAAACAAAGTCCAGAACTGCTAGATGAGCAGTATACAATTAACTCTTATGCTCGTTCGGATGATTCCTCACACTCTTTGTCATCACAATACGTTCATCATTGGGCATCGGGGAATCTTTCTTTGTCAGTTTTCGCCCAGTAGGATAGCAACAAACAGCAGCAAGACCAGCACCGTTCGGATGTGGCATCAGCGTATTTAAGCCATACACAAACCGATGCTCACCACCGCCTGCTCACAGCAAACGCCAAGATCAGCCACCGCCTGCCTGGCTCATGGGGGAAAATAGATACTGGCGGCAATTGTTCCTTTTGGCATAACAGCGATGATACCGAGACATGTCGTTTTCGTTACACGGAACAAACAGCTGCAGCCTATCTTAGCTGGGACTGGGAGAAGGGAGCTTTCAGCTCATCGTTAGGACTGCGCTATGAGCACAAAATAGTAAATGCTGCTATCGTGGACTCTGATGACAACTGCCATACGTATGACAATCTCTTTCCCTCGCTGCGCCTGAACTATGTGCTCAATCGTAGCCAGGGCCACAGTTTGCGGGTCAACGCCCAGCGTTTTTATCGTTTGCCGGATATGATGATGATGAATCCTTTTGTGCAGTGGGAGGGCGACTACTCCTATTCAACGGGTAATCCGAATCTATTGCCAGCCTTTGGAAAAACTCTGTCGGCTCATCTCACACTATGGCGCAACTATTCCGTGAAAGCAACCTACAGCAATAGCGAAGACTTTATCCGTGTGCATGAACTTGAGAAAGACTCCAATGTGCTCTGTTCCACCTATGCAAACGGTGTTCATCAACATGGATGGCAGATTGATGCTAGTGCCATGTTTGTCATCGGCAAACGAGGTGTCCTCAATCTGAATGGGCAGCGACGGCTCTACACGTTAACCTTTGGGCAGCAACATGTTCATAGCAATCTGTGGATGGGGAGTGCTGCATTATCCTATCGGTTGCCATACGGTTTCAACCTCAAAACGTCTGGTAGTTATTATTCACCATTCCGCTCTTTACATACAAAAGAGGTGTCGCGCCTCCTTGGCAGTGCCGGGATTAGTCATTCTTTCCTTCATAATGCCATGGAAGTATCAATCAACTATAGTATTCGCAAACAATCGACTATCGATACGACAACGTCGGGAATTCAGAGTCATCGGAAAAGCAATTCCTCTATTCACAGGCTGAACCTTCATGTTCGCTATCACCTGCAATGGGGCAACAGAAATGCTAAAGTGAAAACTAACACTGCTATTGATAATGAGCGGTTGAGAATGTGATGAATTGGGTTACAGATACACTCCTTTTTTTGTGTCTGAAACGAATGGCATTGTTTCGGGAGGCTGGTTGTGGGCAGGGTTCATGTCGTCTGATGGTCTTTTTTTCGTCTGTGATGGGTCTCTTCGCACGAAGGAGTAGGGCGGGGGATTCAATAAAATACGTTAAAATGCTCTTACGGATGTCACAAATGGCGCCGGAAATGTGTCTTTAGGGTGAATGGAACAACAAAAAGAGCTTGAAAAGGTGATCGTCGGCATGCGCCGGAGGCTGATGGATGAGGCACGGCGATTTTTGCGCAATCAGGACGAGGCTGAGGACACGGTACAGGACGTGGTGCTGAAGCTTTGGACGATGCGCGACAGGCTCGGCGACTATCGCTCGGTGGAGGCCATGGCCGTTGTCATCACACGCCACCTGTGCCTGAGCCGCAAGCGCGACTACGGCAAGTGTCTCGACCTGCAGGCCCTAAAGGAAACAACCGACAGCGGGTCGCCGGAGCAACTGCTCATAGGCAGGGAGACGGAAGGACGGCTGCTGGAGCTCATCGACTCGCTGCCCGACCGGCAGCAGGCCATTCTCCGCATGAAGCATGTCGACGGCATGGAGACCGACGAGATTGCAGCCCTGACGGGCATGACGGCCGATAGCGTCAGGCAGAACCTCTCGAGAGCCCGCAGAAACATCATGAAACGATTCATCAAATAAAAATAGCTGACCATGATAAGGATAGACAGACATAACGTAGGAAACTATATAGAGAGATTTCTCGACGGACGGACGTCTAACGAGGAGGAACAGGCGCTCTATGACTTCTTCGGGCAGGGCGATGTGCCCCGTCGCTACCGCCGCTACCAGAAGATGTTCGGATGGTATGCCTCGGGAATGGAGGAGCCGCTGCCCACGAGGACTGCCTCAAGACCGATGTGGCGATGGGCGGCCGCGGCGGCCTTGGCGGCGGTGCTGGCTGGAGGGGCGTGGATGTGGCATGAGCACCGCGAGCGCCAGGAACTGTATGAGTGCTTTGAGGGTAGTTATATCATCCGCAAAGGACAGAAAATAACGGATATCCGCCAGATCATGCCGGCCCTGGAGCAGAGCATGGCTGATGTGGAACTGCTGGAATGGGAGTTTGAAATGCCCGACGAACAGGAAAAACTGGTGGAGATATAGGCAAGGATAGTGTAAGAACTAAAGAACATAAATAAATCGTTGAGTTATGAACCAGCAAATGAACCTAAAGAAAAGGCTTTCGACTCTCCCTTCGTGGAGGTCGATGGTATTGGTGGCTGCCTGCCTGTTGTCTTTCACCCCGGTTGCTGCGCAGCAGAAAATAGACCGGCTGATGGACGAGATAGAGAGCAGGGGCGTGGACGTGAATACGGTGATCAAACGCGACAAGAAGACGGGCAGGATGACCTACATGACCCGGCAGATGACGTTTCGCAGCCGCAAGGGCAACTATGCCAAGAAACTGGAGAGGGCGTTTGATGAGGAGAGCCGCAAGGCCGTGCTCGTGAACCATTCCAACGGCAGGTACAAACTGGAGTTTGAGGATGCCGAGGGCAACACCTCTTATTATATGCTCACCAGCGGGAAGGGCGAGCCGACGGTGAAGCTGTGCAAAAGCTTCCGCGGACACGGCTACACGGAGGACAAGTCGTATCAGTTCGTATGGGATGCTGAGACGATGAAGCGCTACCGCGAACAGATGGAGCGTGTGCGCAAACAGATGGAGCGTGTGCGCAAGAGCTTCAGCGAGGGGCAGAAAGAAAAAGAGAAGAGGGTGGCTGAGGCCCGCGAGCAGGCTGCCAAGGCTCAGCAGCAGGCTGCCAAGGTCAGGGCGGAGATGGATGCCCTGCAAAGGGATATGAAGGAGCACCCTGAGCGCTACGACATCAGCAGGAAGAACGGCGCGACCATCATCACGCGCAAAAAGGGAATGTAGTTGACCACAAACTTATAATCTCTCTCGTTATTCAGGATAGAAAAGAGACTCCTCACCAATGTTCCCCGGGAACGTCGGTGAGGATTTTTCTTGGTGGCATACGGACGCAGGGCAGCAGACCGAGGGACTCAGGCGTCGGCGAAGACCTTGCCGTCGTCGGTGGTGACCTGGAGCTTGGTGTAGGCTGAGTGGAAATCGGTTTGCAGACGATGGAGATAGCGGGCACACTCCCACTTGCACATCGGGAGGTCGTGGAGCAGGTAGTTGCCGCAGGTCTGCGGCTCGGTGGCGGGCACCTTGGTCTGGGTGAGCACCCACTGCAGGCACTCGATGGTGAGGCGCCGCATGTCGTCGACGGTGTAGGTGCCCGTCATGATGATGTACATGCCTGTGAGGCAGCCCATGGGACCCACATAGACGACATCGTCTTTCGCCTCGCTGTTGCGAAACCATGTGGCCATGAGGTGCTCCATGCTGTGCATGGCTGCCGGGGCTACGGCAGGCTCGTGGTTGGGCTCGGTGATGCGGAGGTCGAAGGTGGTGAACCCCTTATCCTCGCGGGAAATATAGATGCCTGGCTTCAGGTGGGTGTGGTCGATGGTGAAACTCTGAATGACTTCCATGATAACAGCTGATGATTAGAGTGATTCGACAAATGTCTTGGTGATATGGAAAGAGTGCTGGGCAATGGTGTCCCAGAAGTTGTGATACTGTGAGGCATTGGTGTCGCGCAACGGGATGTCGCTGATGATGCGGAACGAGATGAACGGCACCTGATGGATGTAGCAGGTCTGGGCAATGGCGCACGACTCCATGTCGACGGCCTTGGCCTCGGGGAACAGCTCGACGATGCTGCGCATCTTCTCCTTCGAGTCGACAAACCAGTCGCCCGTGACAATGAGTCCGGGATGGATGGCCAGCGCATGGTCGCCGTCGGCCAGCTGGCGGGCCTTCGCCAGCAGACGGGGGTCGGCCTGGAAGCGGGCGGGCATGCCCTGCACCTGGCCGTACTGGGTGGAGTGGTCGATGGCTGTGCCGCAATACACATCGTGGTAGCACAGCTCGGTGCTCACCACCACATCCTGAACGTTGACGTCGTCGCCGTTGCCGCCGGCACAACCGCTGGAGATGATGACGTCGGGACGGAACTCGCTGATCATCTGCTGAGCGCCCAGGGCAGCATTCACCTTGCCGATGCCGCACTTGCGGACCTCAACGCTGCCGTCGGTGAAGAGTGACTGGAGCTGCTGCAACTCCTTGTCCATGGCTACAATTATTCCTATTTTCATGCTCTTTTTGCTGCAAAGATACAAATTAATTGACGATTGGCAACTGATAATGGATAATTATTTGTATTTTTGCACTCAGAATATAAACGTTTATATAAAATATGAATACATTGAAACGATACCTGCCCGATGTTCTGGCAGTGTTGCTTTTTGCGGTCATTTCGTATGCTTACTTCTTCCCAGCCGACATCGAAGGCCGTATTCTCTACCGGCACGACTCGAGTGCAGGAAGGGGTGCCGGGCAAGAGGCCTCGGTCTATCATGAGCAGACGGGAAAGACCACACGGTGGACCAACGCCACCTTCGGCGGTATGCCTACCTACCAGACGGCCCCGTCGTATAAGAGTACCGACGGACTGGGCAAGTTGGTGAAGGCCTATCACCTGTGGCTGCCCGAGAATGTGTGGTATCTGTTTGTCTATCTGCTGGGTTTCTATATCCTGCTGCGGGCGTTCGACTTCCGATGGTATCTGGCTGCACTGGGCTCGGTGGTATGGGCCTTCAGCAGCTATTTCCTCATCATCATTGCCGCTGGCCACATCTGGAAGGTGATGGCGCTGGCCTATCTGCCGCCGATGATAGCCGGACTGGTGCTGGCCTACCGCGGCAGGTATCTGTGGGGACTCATCGTGACGGCCATCTTTGCGGCCTTCGAGGTGAATGCCAACCACGTGCAGATGACTTATTACTATCTGTTCGTCATCTTCTTCATGGTGCTGGCGTGGCTGGCCGAGGCGGTGAAGAAGAAGCAGATGGCTCACTTCTGGAAGGCTACGGCGGCCTGTGCCGTGGGTGCTGCCCTCGGTATCTGCATCAACATCTCGAACCTCTATCACACGTGGCAGTATGGCCAGGAGTCGATGCGCGGAAAGAGCGAGCTGGTGAAGAAGAATGCAGCCAACCAGACCAGCAGCGGACTGGACCGCGACTATATCACCCAGTGGAGCTATGGCATCGGCGAGACATGGACCCTGCTTATCCCCAACACCAAGGGCGGCGCCTCGTTCCCGCTGGTGATGAACAAAACGGCCATGGAGCATGCCGACAACAACTATATTCAGATTTACCAGCAGCTGACACAATACTGGGGCGAGCAGCCGGGCACGAGCGGTCCGGTGTATGTGGGCGCCTTCGTGCTGATGCTCTTCATCCTGGGCCTCTTCATCGTGAAGGGACCCATGAAGTGGGCTTTGCTGGCTGCAACGGTGTTGTCGATACTGCTGTCGTGGGGCCGCAATTTCATGGGGTTCACCGACTTCTTCCTCGACTACATGCCCATGTATGCCAAATTCCGTACGGTGGCCAGCATCCTGGTCATTGCCGAGTTCACCATTCCGTTGCTGGCCATGCTGGCGCTGAAGCAGGTCGTAGAGGAGAACAACCTGAAGACGCTCGGCAAACCGCTGGTGCTGTCGTTCGGTCTGACTACCGGCTTCTGTGCGCTCTTTGCCCTGATGCCCTCGCTGTTCTTCTCGGACTTCGTGTCGAGTGCTGAGCTGCATGCCATGAGCCAGATCCCTGCCGACCAGCTGAACCCGCTGCTGGACAACCTGCGCGAGATGCGCCGCGCCATGTTCACCGCCGACTGCTGGCGCTCGTTCTGGATCATCGTGATAGGTGCTGGCATCCTGCTGCTCTATCTGACGAAGAAGATGAAGGCCACCTATGCCGTGGGCGCCATCCTGGTGCTCTGCCTGATAGACATGTGGCAGGTCGACAAGCGCTATCTGAACGACGAGATGTTTGTGGAGAAGAGCCAGCGCGACGCGCCTCAACCCATGACGGCCACCGACAAGCAGATACTACAGGACAAGAGCCTCGACTACCGTGTGCTGAACCTGGCCTCGAACACCTTCAACGAGAACGAGACTTCCTACTACCATAAGAGCATCGGCGGCTATCATGCTGCCAAGCTGCGCCGCTACCAGGAGATGATAGATGCCTATATCGCTCCTGAGATGCAGAAGCTGATGCCTGCCATTGCCGATGCACAAGGCGACATGACCAAAGTGGCGGGCGACAGCCTCTATCCCGTGCTGAACATGCTCAACACCAAATATGTCATCATGCCGCTGCAGGGCGGACAGACCGTGCCCATACAGAATCCCTATGCCTATGGCAATGCCTGGTTTGTGGACAAGGTGAACTATGTGGACAATGCCAATCAGGAGATTGACATGATAGGCAAGCTGAACCTCCGCCATGAGGCCGTTGCCGACAAGAAGTTCCAGCAGCAGCTGGGCGCTGCCGTCGATCAGGAGAATGCCGTGGTGACCATCAAATCGTACGAGCCGAACCATCTCACCTACGATGTCCAGTCGGACAAGGGCGGTGTCGTGGTGTTCTCGGAAATCTACTATCCAGGCTGGACGGCTACGATAGATGGACAACCGGCCGAGCTGGGGCGCGTCAACTACATCCTGCGTGCCCTGAACGTGAAGGCCGGGCAGCATCAGGTGGAGCTGAGCTTCCATCCCAAGTCGGTGGAGCGCACCGAGACCATTGCCTACGTGGCGTTTGTGCTGCTGTTGCTGGCCGTGGCGGCAGTGGTGTTTGTTGAGTGGAAGAAACAAAAGAAGACTGTTGCATCGTGAAGAAGCTGCTTTCACTCCCGCCTAATCTGGTGAACTGTTTTCACGATATAACGGGTTACCGTCGTGAAGAGTGGTTCTGCACGCACGACCCTATCGACCAGAAGCTAGGGTCGGGTGGGGGTAGTGCGTGGCTGCTATGGCAGGCCTATGCATCGACCGACGGCCAGGAGCCTATCCGGCAAAACGCCCGGACGTTCGGCGAGTGGCTGAGGAAAGGGGAGCCTTTCGGCGAGTGGTTGAGGAAAGAGGAGCCTTTCGGCGAGTGGCTGAGGAAAGAGAAGCGCATCTTGCTGCATGCTGGCGGTCAGAGCCGCCGTTTGCCGGCTTATGCTCCGTCGGGAAAGATTCTCACCCCCATTCCCGTGTTCCGCTGGGAGCGCGGACAGCGTCTCTCGCAAGACCTGCTGTCGTTGCAGGTGCCACTCTACGAGCAGATGATGCAGACAGCCCCCGAGGATATGCATACGATGATAGTGAGTGGCGACGTGTTGATACGCGCCACCCAACCGCTGCAGCCCATTCCCGAGGCCGATGTGGTGTGCTACGGCTTGTGGCTGGGACCGGACATCGCCAAAGACCATGGCGTGTTTGTCTCGGACCGCCGTTCGCCGTCGGTGCTCAAGTGCATGTTGCAGAAGCCCTCGGTACAACAGCTGGGCCAACTGCAGAAAGACCATTTCTACCTGACCGACATTGGCGTGTGGCTGCTCAGCGACAGGGCCGTTGAGGTGTTGATGAGGAAGAGCACCGGCAGCTCATCCACCCTTCAAGCCTACGACCTCTACGGCGAGTTTGGCTGTTGCCTGGGCACGCATCCCACCATCAGCGACGATGAGGTGAGCCAGTTGAGCGTGGCCATCCTGCCCTTGCCGGGGGGCGAGTTCTATCATTTTGGCACCAGCCATGAGCTCCTGACCTCGACGCTGGCCATTCAGAACCTTGTGAACGACCAGCGCGAGATCATGCACCACTCGCTGAAACCCCATCCCTCGATGTTTGTGCAGAATGCCGTCACCCGCATTCATATTACCGAGGAGAACCAGAATCTATGGATAGAGAATAGTTGCGTGGGCGCGAAATGGACCCTTGCCCGCGAGAATATCATCACGGGTGTGCCCGAAAACGATTGGGAGATACATCTTCAGGAGGGACAGTGTCTCGACATCGTGCCCATTGGCGAGAGCCAGTGGGTGGTTCGCCCTTATCATTATGCCGACAGGTTTGCCGGTGAGGAACAAACCACTCCGCAATTCCCTGTGGTTGACAGCATCGACGAGATGAAGCATGTCGTCGAGACCCTCTATGGCCCTCAGCAGCAGCCGTTGCCTGCCGGCTATCCGCTGCTGTCTGCCGAGCAGATCTCCGCACAGGCCAACTTGCGGCGGCTGACCGAGCAGCGCCGGCAGTTACGTGCACGCTGTTGGCCGGCCATCGCTCAGAACTACGAGCATAGCGTGTTCTATCAGACCGACCTTGACGATGCAGCCCATGAGTTTCATGATTTTCAGCTGCCCGAGCCGGCACCCATTGCCAGTGATGCACCTCTGATGACGCGCATCCACGACAGCATGTTCCGTTCGGAGTTGAGACGGCTGAATGGGGAGCCGTTTGAGGCTGAGGAGCGCAAGGCGTTCAGACTGTTGCAGCAAGGACTTGTAGGACAGGTGCTTGCCCAGCAGCCCCATCCCCACATGTCGGTATATAGCGACCAGATTGTATGGGGACGCTCGCCCGTGCGCATCGATATATCAGGAGGCTGGACCGACACACCGCCGTTCTGCCTGATGGAGGGTGGCAATGTGGTCAACCTGGCCATCGAACTGAACGGTCAGCCACCGCTCCAAGCCTACGTAAAGCCCGGCAGGGAGCATCTCATCACCCTGCGAAGCATCGACCTGGGGGCGATGGAACAGGTGCGCACCTACGACGAACTGGCCGACTACCAGAAGGTGGGAAGTCCCTTCTCCATTCCAAAGGCTGCCCTCACGCTGGCCGGTTTCCATCCCTCTGCCTCCGACACGCTGGAGCACCAGCTGGCCGACTTCGGCTGTGGAATAGAGATTACGCTGCTCTCGGCCATCCCTGCGGGCAGCGGACTGGGAACCAGCAGCCTGCTGGCGTCTACCGTGTTGGGCGCGCTGAACGACTTCTGTGGGCTGGGATGGGATAAAAACGAGATAGGGCACCGCACACTGGTGCTCGAACAAATGCTGACGACTGGAGGCGGATGGCAAGACCAGTTTGGCGGTTTGCTGCATGGAGTGAAACTGTTGCAGACCGAACGCGGCTTCGACCAGAATCCCGTGGTGAGATGGCTGCCCGACAATCTGTTCACTCAGCCCGAGTATCAGCCATGCCATCTCCTCTATTATACCGGCATTACCCGTACGGCCAAGACCATCCTGGCCGAGATTGTGCGGAAGATGTTCCTCAATCATCACGACGAACTGGCGCTGCTCCGTGAGATGAAGCAGCATGCACTCGAGATGTATGAGGCTATCCAGCGCAATGACTTCCGGCAGATGGGACTTCACCTGCGCAAAAACTGGCTGCAGAACCAGGCGCTCGACAGGGGGACCAATCCTCCGGCTGTCCGGGCGATTACCGACTTGATAGACGACCTGTGCCTGGGCTATAAACTGCCTGGAGCTGGCGGCGGGGGATTCCTCTATATGGTGGCTAAAGACCCCGAGGCGGCTGTACGCATCCGGCAGCTGCTGCAAGGCAACCGGCAGAATGCCAATGCCCGCTTTGTGGACATGTCGCTGAGCAGGAAAGGACTCCAGGTGAGCCGTAGTTGATGAGAAGAGGTGAGCCGTAGTTGATGAGATGAAATGAATGATTATAACACATGAAGCATATATGAAGAAAGTTCTGACTATTATAGTGCTGTTGGTTGCAGCGCTGACAGTGAAGGCGCAGGAAGTGCCGCTGATTGGTAATGTGATGGCCCGCCATACACAATCGCTGAATGGCGCCTGGAACTATATCGTGGATGTCCAGGAAGAGGGCTATTATGATTATCGCATGAAACCCACCCGCTGGGGATTCTTCCGCAATGCCAAGCCGCAAAAGCCCGAAGACCTGATAGAGTATGATTTCGACAAGGCTCCCACCATGCAGGTGCCAGGCGACTGGAACACGCAGGACGAGCGACTCTTTTTCTATGAGGGTACGGTATGGCTGAAGCGTAGTTTCGAGTACCGGCCACAAGACGGCTGTCGGGCACTGTTGTATTTCGGGGCTGTCAACTACGATGCTCATGTCTATGTGAACGGGCATCATGTGGGCCATCATGTGGGCGGATTCACACCGTTCAACTTCGATGTCACCGAACAGTTGCACGAGGGCGAGAATGTGGTCATAGTCAAAGTAGACAACAAGCGTCATGCCTCTGCCGTCCCCACACAGATTTTCGACTGGTGGAACTATGGCGGCATCACCCGCGATGTGCTGCTGGTCAGCCTTGAGCCGACCTACATCGAGAACTACACCCTCAAACTGCTGAGTCTTGAGGGACGCCGCTTGGGGTTCACCGTGAAGTTGAACAAGAAGGAAGCAGGACGGAAAGTGGTGCTGAACATTCCCGAATTGAGAATCAAGAAAACCGTCGTCACCGATGCAGAGGGAACAGCCACCTGCTTTATGAAGGCCAAGCCACAGCTCTGGACACCCCAGACCCCGAAACTCTACGATGTGGAAATCCAGATGGACGAGACGACTCTTGCCGACCAGATAGGCTTCCGCTTCATCGAGACCAAGGGCAAACAACTGCTGCTGAACGGCGAACCGATCTTCCTCAAGGGCATTAGCATTCATGAGGAGAAACCCAACGGCGGAGGCCGTGCCAACTGTACCGAGGACGCCCACACCCTGTTGTCGTGGGCCAAGGAGATTGGTTGTAACTTTGTGCGGCTGGCTCATTATCCTCACAATGAGTATGCCGTGCGTGAGGCCGAGCGCATGGGTATGTTGGTATGGTCGGAAATACCCGTCTACTGGACCATCGACTGGAAGAATGCAGCCACACTTGAGAATGCGCGCCGGCAGCTCACCGATATGATTGCCCGCGACCAGAACCGTGCCAATATCATCATTTGGAGCATCGCCAATGAGACTCCTCATTCTCCCGAGCGCGACGCCTTCCTGGGCGAACTGGCAAAGTTGGCCAAGCAACTCGACGACAGCCGTCTGGTGAGTATGGCCATGGAGGTCACTTCGGCCTCTAATTTCCAAAACCGGCTGCAGGATAATATGCACGAGTATGTCGATGTGGTCAGTTTCAATCAGTATATTGGCTGGTATCGCGATGTCAACGATGCCTCGAAGATGCAATGGGACATCCCTTACAACAAGCCCGTCATCGTCAGCGAGTTTGGCGGTGGAGCCAAATACGGTTACCATGGTGCCAAGAACCAGCGTTGGACAGAGGAGTTCCAGGAGAATCTGTATCGTGAGAATACTGCCATGCTCGATAAGATTGACGGCCTGGCTGGTACCACACCGTGGATTCTGAAAGATTTCCGTTCGCCCCGCCGGGTGCTCAATGGCATACAAGACTATTATAATATGAAGGGCCTGTTCAGTGACAAGGGGCAGAAGAAAAAAGCCTTCTATGTGCTGAAAGACTGGTATAGCAAGAAATAAGGAGCAACGGCACCATGAAGTTTCGCACGGAGGTCACCATCGAACAGCCTGAATGGCGGATCAGTCCCGACAGCCGATTGCTGTTTGTCGGCAGCTGCTTTGCCACGAACATAGGACAACGCTTTGTCGACAATCAGTTCCAGACGGTGGTCAATCCCTTCGGAGTGATGTACAACCCCGTCAGCATCCTTCATACGCTGCTGCGGCTGTATGATGGCTCTTCGGCGTTCTCTCCCGATTTCGTGTTCCTGACGCTTGGCACCAACCATGTCTACCGACTGAGGGAAACGGGCGAGATTGTGGATAATTGTGAGAAACGGCCCCATCGCCTGTTCCAGGAAGAACAGCTGACCATCGCCCAGTGTGCAGATGCCTTGCGAGAGGGTGCCGCTTTGCTACGGCAGGTCAATCCTGATGTGCGCATCATCCTGACGGTCAGCCCTATCCGTTATGCCAAATACGGTTTCCATGGCAGTCAGCTGTCGAAGGCCACCCTGCTACTGGCCATCGACGAGCTCATCACTCGTTCCATGTCGGCCGATGCATCAACACGAAGTCTTTCGTCCCTTTATTACTTCCCGGCCTATGAGATTGTGAACGATGAGCTGCGCGATTACCGGTTCTATGGTGCCGACATGCTTCATCCCAGCGACCAGGCCGTAGAGTATATCTGGCAGCAGATGACTGCTCATCTGCTCAGCGATGAGGCCCGCCAGTTCCTCGCCGAGTGGCAGCCCATTCGGCAGGCGCTGCATCACCAGCCTTTCCATCCCGATTCTGAGGAATACCTTCGTTTCCGCAAGCAGACGGAGGAGCGGTTGGCAGCCTTTCGGAAGAAATATCCACATATTAGCATCTGAGTACTGGTCCTACTAGTCAAAGCTGGCAAGTCGGGCTCAAATAGAAACTACAATAACTCTATAAATACGCGTTATGACATACACCATCGAAAAAATAACCACCCTCATCGGAGCGCGTCGCTTCGGCAGCCACGAGTCCTACATCCGTTGGCTCCTTACCGACAGCCGCTCGCTCTGCTTCCCGGAAGAAACCCTGTTCTTCGCACTGCATACCAAGCGCAACGACGGGCATCGCTACATCGACGACCTCTATCGGCGTGGAGTGCGCAACTTTGTCGTTGAGGTGGTCCCCGATCTGTTTCAGGAGCATTATCCCGAGGGTAATTTTCTGAAGGTCGTTAACACACAGGCCGCACTGCAGCGGCTGGCTGAGCGCCATCGCGACGAATTCAACATTCCCATCGTGGGCATCACTGGCTCCAACGGTAAGACCATGGTCAAAGAGTGGCTCTACCAGACGTTGTCGGGCGTGGGGTGTTGGTCAGAGACCGACCAGCAGCAAGTACCTACTACTGAACAGTCGTCTTCTGCCACCCAGTATCTGCGGGTCACCCGTTCGCCGCGCAGCTTCAATTCGCAGATTGGTGTGCCCTTGTCGGTGTGGCTGCTGAACGAGCAGACACAGATAGGTATTTTCGAGGCAGGCATCAGTCAGCCGGGCGAGATGCTGGCCCTGCATGACATCATCCAACCCACCATAGGCGTTCTCACCTCACTCGGTACGGCACATCAGGAGAATTTCCGCTCCATGGAGGAGAAATGCATGGAGAAGCTACAGCTCTTCCACGACACCGAGGCTATTGTCTATTGCTCCGACGACGATATCGTGAGCCGTTGCATCCGTCGCTCGCAGTACCAGGGACGCCGTCTCAACTGGTCGCGCTATAACGAGGAAGCGCCTGTCTTCGTGTCGAAGTGCGAGGTGGCGGGGACCTGCTGCCACATTACTTATATATATAAGGGCGAGCAGCATCGCTATGAGATACCCTTCATCGACGAAGCTTCGGTCGACAATTCCATCACCACCCTGGTCGTTGCGCTCCATCTGGGTCTCACTCCCGACCAGATAGCTGCTCGTATGCGCCATCTCGAGCCGGTGGCCATGCGCTTAGAGGTCAAGCAGGGACAGCACGACTGCATCCTCATCAACGACTCTTACAACAGCGATATCAACTCACTCGCCATTGCCCTCGATTTCATGAACCGCCGCGAGGAAAACCCGGGCAAAGAGGCATCGCTGACCAACCGTCATCCCTCTGCCCATACGCTCATTCTCAGCGACATCGACCAGAGTGGCGAACAGCCTGCCGTGCTCTATGGGCAGGTGGCGCAACTGGTTGCACAGCAGGGAGTGGGCAAACTGATTGGCATCGGGCGCGAGATATCGTCGCAGCAGCATCTCATACAGGTGCCCGAGAAGTATTTCTTCGACAGCACACAGCAGTTCATCGACAGCGATGTGTTCCGTCAGCTGCGTAGCGAACTGATTCTCCTGAAAGGCTCGCGCCGTTTCGGTTTCGACCAGCTGGCAGAGCTGCTGGAGGAGAAAGTCCACGAGACCATTCTCGAGGTCAACCTCAATGCGATGGTCGAGAATCTGAACTACTATCGTTCCTTCCTGCGGCCCGAGACCAAGCTGGTGTGCATGATCAAGGCCGACGGCTACGGGGCCGGCGCCGTGGAGATTGCGAAGACCTTGCAGGAACATCGGGTCGACTATCTGGCCGTGGCCGTGGCCGACGAGGGCGTCACCCTGCGCAAGGCTGGCATCACCAGCAACATCATGATTATGAATCCTGAGGTGACCGCCTTCAAGACCATGTTCGATTACGACCTGGAGCCCGAAGTCTACTCCTTCCGTCTGCTTGACGCCTTGGTCAAGGCAGCCCGCAAAGAGGGTATCACCGGATGGCCCGTCCACATTAAGCTCGATACCGGCATGCACCGCCTCGGTTTCAAGGTGGCCGACCTCTCAGAGTCGCCCGACCAGATTGACCTGAACGACCCTGCCGTCCATTCCGACATCCCCGAGCTCATCAACCGTCTGAAACACCAGCAGGCCATCATCCCACGCTCGGTGTTCTCACATTTCGTGGGCAGTGACAGCGACGATTTCGACCGTTTCTCCCTCCGTCAGTACGAGCTGTTCCTGAAAGGAAGCAGTCTGTTACAGTCGGCCTTCAGTCATCACATCATCCGCCATATCGACAATTCGGCCGGCATCGAGCATTTTCCTGAGCGCCAGCTCGATATGTGTCGTCTGGGACTGGGACTTTATGGCATCGACCCGCGCGACAACCGCATCCTGCATACGGTCAGCACCCTCAAGACCACCATCCTGCAGCTGCGCCATGTGCCGAAGGAAGAGACCGTGGGCTACAGCCGCAAGGGACATCTCCAGCGCGACAGCCTGATTGCCGCCATCCCCATTGGCTATGCCGACGGACTGAACCGCCGTCTCGGGCGGGGCAACTGCTATTGTCTGGTCAACGGACAGAAAGCCCCCTACGTTGGCAATATCTGTATGGATGTGGCCATGATCGATGTCACCGGCATCGACTGCCACGAGGGCGACCAGGTGGAGATTTTTGGCGAGCATCTGCCCGTCACCGTGCTCAGCGATGTGCTCGAGACCATCCCCTACGAGGTGCTAACAGGTGTCTCGACACGCGTCAAGCGCGTCTATTTCTCTAGTTGACAGCACACTGCGTTCTTCGGGACTCACTGATTCCCGGAGAACGCTTTATCATAAAAAAGTAAACGATTTCGTAAAAAATATCCCTACTTCTACGTCTAATTCCTAACTTTTTTGTATCTTTGCGCTCACTTCAACTGAATCTTAAACAAATCTAACAATAACAATGAGTTCTGTACAAACTTCAAAGATGACCAATTATCGTTGGGTTATCTGTTCTATGTTGTTTTTTGCGACAACAGTTAACTACATGGACCGCCAGGTGCTTTCGCTCACATGGAAAGACTTTATCGCACCCGAGTTCCACTGGACCGATGCCGACTACGGTACCATCACCTCCGTTTTCTCTATCCTCTATGCCGTGTTCTGCCTCTTCGCAGGTAAGTTCATCGACTGGATGGGCACTAAGAAAGGTTATCTCTGGGCCATCTTCGTGTGGTCGCTGGGTGCCTGTATGCATGCTGCCTGTGGCTGGGTGACCATGAAGATCGAGGGTGTTCCCTCTATCGCTGCCCTCCGTGCCGTTGAGGCTGGTTCGATGACAGCCCTCAGCATCGCCACCGTCAGCGTCTATCTGTTCCTCTTCTGCCGTGCCGTCCTGGCTCTTGGTGAGAGCGGAAACTTCCCCGCAGCTATCAAGGTGACGGCCGAGTACTTCCCCAAGAAAGACCGTGCCTTCGCCACTTCTATCTTCAATGCCGGTGCATCGGTAGGTGCCCTGGCCGCTCCTATTAGCATTCCGCCCCTTGCCGAGGCTTTCGGCTGGGAGATGGCCTTCATCATCATCGGTGGACTGGGCTTCATCTGGATGGCCCTGTGGGTGTTCATCTACGATAAGCCCAACAAGAGCAAGCACGTCAATGCAGCTGAGCTCACCTACATCAACCAGGATGCCGAGACCGACGAAGATCCCAAGGATGCCAACGACGAGGGTCCTGCCATCAGCTTTGCCAAGTGCTTCACCTTCAAGCAGACCTGGTCGTTCATCGTCGGTAAGTTCATGACCGATGGCGTATGGTGGTTCTATCTGTTCTGGGCACCTGCTTACTTCTCCGATCAGTTCGGCTATAAGTCAAGCTCAGGCATGGGCCAGCTGCTCATCTTCACCCTCTATTTCATCGTTACCGTGCTCAGCATCTTCGGCGGTTATCTGCCCAAGCTGTTCGTAGAGCGCCGAGGCATGAACCCCTATGCAGGCCGCATGCTCGCCATGCTCATCTTCGCCTTCTTCCCCCTCTTCGCGCTGTTCGCCCAGCCGCTGGCTATGTGGCAGAACTCGCCCATCGACCCCGCATGGTGGCCCGCCATCATCATCGGTCTGGCCGGAGCAGGCCATCAGGCATGGAGTGCCAACATCTTCTCTACCGTAGGCGACATGTTCCCCAAGTCGACCATTGGTACCATCACCGGTATCGGTTCTATGGCAGGTGGTGTAGGCTCGTTCCTCATCAACAAAGGGTCGGGTGTTCTCTTCGACTACTCCGCAGGGTTAGGTGATGCATTCGCATTCATGGGCTTTACGGGTAAAGAAGCAGGATACATGATCATCTTCTGCATCTGCGCGGTAGCTTATCTCATCGGCTGGAGCGTAATGAAGGCACTTGTGCCGAAATACAAACCGGTAGTGGTAGAGTAAAAAATCGTTAAGGCGTATGAAACGCATCCTTTTGTTTTTGGTAGCGGGCATTATGTCCGCTACCATTGCAAGGGGCGCCGGAATCAATTATAACGGCACAAACTTGCAGGAAAATACCGAGTTCACGCGTACCGAGTGCGGC
>ODAI013080119.1_pt1 | contig 22208 bp, 18 predicted proteins | sample 1539321 | NCBI WGS metagenome assembly ODAI01 (sample SAMN02144231, study PRJEB22623) | gut metagenome | biome: sheep rumen | host: Ovis aries | place: New Zealand | reverse complement strand
TTTTCTCTGGTTTTTGCCGTGACAGTACGCAGTTCAATAAACAGAAAATAAAAGCGCTACTAATATCAGTAGCGCTAATTCTGTACTGTCACGGCAAAAACAAAAATAAAGTCTTTGGAAAAGGGGTACGGGGGAAGAACCTTTCCTCAGAAAGGTTTGCCCCCGGTAAAGTCGCATATACTTCTTTATTGTCATTACCATTGCCAGCCGTTTGTCTTTCTATGTAAGAACAACGAGATCCTCGCCGCTCTTTTCAGAAACGTCCTCTTCTTCCGTAGTCGTTTCAGCTTTTTTAGTTTTGGTCTTAGTCTTTTTCTTGGTCTTGGTACCGCTGAAATAGTCAGGGTCATTCTTGACGGCTTCCTTTTTGTACTCCTTTACGATGTAACCGAAGAAAGAGTCGAAATCATCATAGCCCATATTCTCCCACAGCTTGTCGTACTTTTTGTCCCTGTACTTGCTGTAATGATCCGGAGCCATTCCCGTCTCCTCATACTCAGCGACTATTTCCTTGTCGTGTTCGGCAAAATACTTTATGTCCGGCACTATCTTGACGATTATCGCTACATACACCGCAAATATCGCCGCGGAAATGATCGCAATAACGATCGAAACTATCGCCATTGCCTTTCCGCCGTTCTTGCGCTTCAGAGCCATTATCGCAAAAATGAACGTCAATGGCACTGCTATGAAGCTGAGGAAGCTCGCGAATATAAAGAAGTTCACAAGGCTGATGCACAGAGCTGCAACTGCAACACCGGTACCGGTCTTCTGTAAGGGGACGCCTGCTGTTCTCGCAGGATATCCTGCATAAGCCGGACGCATACCGCCGTACTGCGGCTGCTGATAACCGCCGCCTCCGCCTGCACCGCTTCCGCTGCGGTCCTTGCCGCATTCGGGACAGAACCTCGAATCTGCCGGCTTTAATTTGCCGCAATGTGGACAATACTTCATCTTCGGCTCATTTCCGTTTCCGGAATTGCCGGAAGTCTCATCTACAATTTCGTTTTTTGTCTCGTCAATAAAATCCTTATCCAATTTTTTCTCCTTTCCACCCTTATGCGCTCATCAGAGTGTGGTCTCCCAGTTCCAGTTGCGGACCTCGAGCTCGTCGAGGTTGTAGGGAGTTTTCTGGTAAACGCAGTAGTTGAGCCAGTTGGTAAACATAAGATTAGCCGTGCTCCTCCACGAAAACAGCGGAATGTTGTCCGGGTTATCTCCGGGGAAGTAATTGTACGGCATCTGAATGTCTATGCCCTTTTCAAGATCGCGGCGGTATTCGTTCGCGATAGTCTCTCTGTCATACTCTGAATGTCCTGTGATGAAATACTGTCTGCCGTTCTTGTTGGCAACGATGTGGACTCCGGAAATATCCGAAGAGGTCAGTATCTCAAGCTGGTGTATGCGCTCGATGTCTGCTCTGCGAACCTCCGTATTGCGCGAATGAGGTACATAGAATACATCATCGAAGCCCCTGAGCAGCTGGCAATTGCTCACCTCTGCACGGTGCGGGAATATGCCGAACATCTTATGCTCGAGCGGATACTTCGGCACGCCGAAATGGTAGTAGAGTCCTGCCTGCGCAGCCCAGCATATATAGATAGTGGAAAAGACGTGTGTCTTTGACCACTCCATTATCTCGGTTATCTCGTGCCAGTAATCGACCTGCTCGTACTCAAGAAGCTCGACCGGTGCTCCGGTGATTATCATACCGTCGTAGCGCTTGTCCTTTATCTCATCGAAGGTCTTGTAGAAGGCTTCGAGGTGATGATGTGAGGTGTTCCTTGAAACGTGCGAAGCCATCTGAAGCAGCTCTATATCCACCTGAAGAGGCGTGTTGCTGAGCAGTCTCAGGAGCTGACACTCTGTTTCTATTTTCTTCGGCATAATATTGAGGATTATCACTCTGAGCGGACGTATGTCCTGATGCTCAGCTCTGTCCCTCGCCATTACGAATATGTTTTCTTCTCCAAGCGTTTTGAATGCCGGAAGCTCGGATGAAATTTTGATCGGCACTTCAAATCGCTCCTTTCTATCTCTGATTTTTCACTTACTTGTTGTGCTTACAATTTTCGCAGCCGTTAAGAAAGCTGTCGATATTCTCTGCGGTGCGGCTCTCGCCGGATATGAACCTCAGCTTCCTGAGCGGTTCATACTTATGCTCGTCCGGCAGCTCAAAAACGGCCTTGTCTATCGCTTTGAGGCAGCTCTTGAACAGCACCGAGCGGACAAGTCCGTCGCACAGCATAAGATCGCCGTTATCGTCGTAATCATATATGACGGTCCTGTCCCCCTCGTAGGAGTAGGCAATGAAACCGATCGCGCTGCCCTTATCGAGCACCTCGGTTATATGGAGCTTGACCACATCTTTATGCGCACTGACGAGCTCCTCATAGCCCTCTGTGTCAAATCTCTCCTGTATCTCGAGCATATCAGTTCTCCTTGCCGATAGCGTTTCTGATCGCTCTCAGCTCCTCGGCAGTGAGGTCACGCCACCTGCCGGGCTTGAGCATACCGAGTTTCAGAGGACCTATGCTGATGCGGCGAAGCCTTGCGACCTCGAGTCCGACAGCCTCGCACATCTTTCTGATCTGGCGGTTCCTGCCCTCTTTTATGGTGATGAGAAGAACTACTCTTCCCTCTTCCTTTTCCTTAACGACAACTGTTGCCGGAAGTGTTTTTCTGCCGTCGATCTCCACGCCCTCAGCCAGTGCAACGAGCTGATCGTCGCTGATGCCCGGACGGACTGTTACGCGGTAGGTCTTTGAAACGTGGCGGCTCGGGTGCATAATGCTGTTGGCAAATTCACCGTCGTTGGTGAAGAGGAGAAGTCCCTCCGAATTGCGGTCAAGCCTGCCTACCGGGTAGACTCTCTCCTCGACCTCATCAAGCAGATCCATTACGCAGCGTCTCTCGAGCTCATCGGACATAGTTGTGACGTATCCGCGGGGCTTGTTGAGCATAATGTACCTGAATGTTTTCTTACGCGGCAGTGCTATCCTCTCGCCGTCAATGGTTATGAGATCCTTGTAGCCGCATTTATCTCCGAGCTTGACATGTCTGCCGTTCACCTTGACTCTGCCCTGTGATATGAGCTCCTCTGCCTTTCGGCGTGAACAGCAGCCGCTGTCAGCTATCATTTTCTGAATTCTTATCTTTTCCACAATAACTCCGATCCTGCTCAGAATACGAGCTTTCTGAGCCCTGATATTAGTTTCCTGAATTTTCCTGATTTTCCGCTTTTCTGCTCCGGAACCTGCTTTACAGCAACGCTCTCCTCCGCATAAAGCGGTATTCTCTTTATTTCCCTGCCCCTGAACGATATGCTCAGCTGAGCAGCTTCTTCGCCCTTTTCAACGGGGGCATATATGAACGGCGCCGAAACTACCCTGTACGAAAAGCCGTCTTTGCTGCCGCTCTGTGACGTTACATCGAGATCCTTTTCATCGCAGCGAAGATGCAGCTTTTCGGCTTCTCCGCCTACAACGTCCAGTGAACTTAGCTCCGGCGGCGTAAGTCTGAGCTTTTCTGCTTTCTCAAAGCCGTAGTCATACAGCGCGGAATGGTCGTGCCAGTCGTTGCGGTCGTTGAGGGTAACGCATATCAGCCGCTCCCCGTCACGCTCACACGCTGAGACGAGACACCGTCCGGCAGCGTCCGTAAAACCGGTCTTTACGCCGTAAACTCCGTCACACATACCGAGCAGCTTGTTGGTATTCTTCAGCCAGCGAGGATAAGGCGGCGCTCCGAATTCGACCTTGACTGTCTCCTGTGAACATATGCTGCGGAAGGTCTCGTTTTTCAGAGCCTCCATTGCGAGCAGAGCCATATCGTAAGCCGAAGAACCGTGTCCCTCGCCGTCGAGTCCTGAGGGTGTGACAAAATAAGTATGCGACAGCCCGAGCTCTTCCGCGCGTTCGTTCATCAGCCTGACAAAGCCCTCCGTACTGCCGCCGACCTTTACCGCCGCAGCATTCGCCGCGTCATTTCCGGACGGGAGCAGCATTCCGCAGCACAGAGCGTACTTCGTGACGGTATCGCCCTCGCGGAGTCCCATTGACGAACCCTCGACCTTTATCGCTTCGCTGTCCACGACGAATTTCTCGTCAAGACCGCCGCTCTCGATGCAGAGCAGAGTCGTCATTATCTTGGTCGTGCTCGCCATAGGCAGCTTTTCCGAGCTGTTCTGCTGAAAGATCATCTCGCCGGTGTCGGCTGAAATGAGCACCGCGGCTTTTGCCGAAACGACCGGTGCTTCTGCACAGTCTCCGCGCAAAACATACAGCGGCTCGACTCCTGCAAGAATTACCGCCGCTGCTGTCACTGAAACTATCCTCTTTACCATACCGCACCTCCGCATATCCAGTAATGTTACAGATTATGCGGTATTTCGCGGAAATATGTTATTCCTCGCCGTTTTTCTTGTTCTTGCGGCTGTTCATAAATCCGGATACCTTGTCGATGACCATAGGCACCTTTTCAACAGCGATGCTGATGGGATCGTTTGCAGCCTCCATAGGAACCATTTTTGCTGTGCCGTCGGGTGATACAACGAGGAAGCCCTCCGGCTTTATCGAAACTCCTGCGCCGGCACCGCCGCCGAAGAGGTTCTTGTCATACTTTGAAGGAATGTCCGAGCCGCCCGAAGCAAAGCCGTAGGATACCTTTGAAACCGGGATAATGGTAGTACCGTCGCCGAGCTTTATGGGCTCACCGATAATTGAGTTGACATCAGCCATCTCCTTTACCTTTTCCATTGAAATGCCAAGTATTTCGTTGATAGGTGTGTTATTAGCGCTCATATCTTTATACCTCACTTTATATTATTTCTGCACGGCGGCAGTTCTTTTTTCTCTGCGCTTTTTCAGCTTTCCGGGGATCATAACTCTGAACAGGTACACCGCAATGAACCATATTCCGGCTATTACGGCAGTTCCGAGCCTGAACCTCACGCTGAAGGAAGTGTCCCAGCGTCCCTTGTCGAGACCGAAGCCGGGCTGTATATCGACCGTCTTGAACCTTATTGTGAACAAGCGGCTGAACTGTGCGAGTCCGCAGTAGATGAGCGTGGAATACCTTCCATAGCTCAGCGCACACTTATATGCGTCCTCGTTTGCGATTATGAAATCAATGTAGAAGTTTCTGAATTTGAAGCCCTTGAATATCATATTCGCCGGATTTTTTGCGGCAAGCCAGATATTCCCGAGCTTTTCGAGCTTCTGACCTATGGACTTCTTCTCTTCCCCGTCATCGTCCTCACCGTCGTCCCAGTCGTCCGGCAGCTCGTCCTCAGCGGTCTTGTCTTTTTTCTTTTTCTTCTTTTCCTTTTTCTTCTTTTTGTCCCTGACAGGCTCATCGTCTATCGGTTCATCGACTGTCTCAGCCGCCGGGCTCTCATTTTCCTGAACGTCCTCCGGTACTTCAATGTTATCGAAGTCCTCAGCGGAACCGATATCCTCAGGCGGAGAATATTCCTCAACGCTGTCTGCCGGAGCAGTTTCCTGCTCTTTTTTCTTTTGAGCTTTCAGCTTCTTTTTGCACTTCCGCTTATCGAGGAAGCCCTCCTTTGACGAGTCCATAAGGTCAAAGAACCACAGCTTGATCTTGTATTTCATCTTTCCGTCGATATAGCTGAAGTCAATATCGGCAGGAACTGCGCATACAAGCACTATGAGTCCGAGGATAACAAGGAATATCCACAACAGTATTTTCAGTACAATCAATCCTGCCGCTCCTTTCCTCAGTTATCTTCGCTTTCGGCATCATCGCCTCCGAGCTCTGTCAGCATAGGCTGATCGGGCAGCGGCGGCAGCTCACCGAGCGAACTGAGCCCGAAGCTCCTCAGAAACACGGGCGTTGTGCGGTAAACTATCGGTTTTCCCGGGACATCGAGCCTTCCGGCTTCTTCAACGAGTCCCTTTTCGACCAGATTATTTATGACAGAAGAGCTGTCGATACCTCTTACGTTCTCGACGAAGCCCTTCGATACCGGCTGATTATAGGCGATTATGGTCAGCGCCTCCATAGCCGCGTTTGAAAGCGGAGTTGAGCGCTTGGTCTCGAGAGCTGCTCTGATCTGCTCCGCGAAATCCTCACGGGTACACATCTGGTAGCTGCTGTCGAGTTTTTTTATCGTGATACCGCTGCCGCAGTCGTCATAGCGGTCGTTGAGCAGCTTTATCATAGACGGCAGAGTTCCCATATCGACGCCGCTCGCTTCCGAGAGGCGGTATATCTCCATAGGCTCGCCGCTTGCAAAGAGTATGGCTTCTATTGCGCCGAGTTTCTCTTTGATTTCCAAGTCTTTTTCACCCCGTTCTTTCTTCCCTTGAAGAAGATCATCATATTGTCCTCGCTGATAGTGATGCGTCCCGAGCGGGTAAGCTCGAGGACTGCGAGAAACGTTGCCACACGCGCCGAACGGTCGGTAACGCCGTCGTACAGCTTGTCCATACACACCTCGCCGGTCGAATAGAGCTCCCTCAGAACATGAACGACCTTTGAGAGCACCGATACTATCCTGCGCTTGACAACGGAATTTATTTTGTTCTCCACACGGAGCTTTGAAGTTTCATTTCTGATAGATTTCTGCGATATAACGCTGTAAGCAGCGGCGAGACGCTCCGGCTCGTGAACGAGACAGTAGGTCATATCCGCCTTTATCTTCATAGGCTTGCGGACGAAAATGCTTCCGCCGCAGAAGTCCTCCGCGAGCTTTGCCGCAGCGAGCTTGCAGAGAGAATACTCAATAAGAGCACCCTCCAGCTCTTTTTTCATCTGTTCAGCCTCTTCCGGCTGAGGGAGCAGCGAAGCCGTCTTTATATAAATGAGACGCGCCGCCATTTCGAGAAACTCCCCTGCGAGCTCGAGATCCTGTTCTCTTGCCTGATCCATATAGAGAAGGTACTGCTCGAGCAGCTTTGAGATCTCTATGTCACAGATATTGAGCTTGTGCTTTGAGATAAGGCTGAGCAGCAGATCGAGAGGTCCCTCAAAAACCTCCAGCTTGAATGAAATACTCTCCATCAGTTCTTATTCCACTTATTCTCAGGTATATGCCAGAGAATGTCCCACATACCGTCGTATATCTTGTTTCGTGCCAGAACGAGCACATTGTACTTGTCAGGGATAATACCCATATTGAGTACGAGAAGGAATACGAGGAAGCCTATCTGTACCTCCCTGAAATGCGCATAGAACCAGCGGTCTACCTTTGCACCCGTGAAATAGCGCATTACGTTGAAGCCGTCGAGCGGCGGTATCGGCAGGAGGTTGAACACCGCAAGTCCGATATTCACTATCATAAGGAACTCCATAAGGAGCATAACGCAGTATGTCGTTGTTACCTTGTTGGTGATGTTGTACTCGAGATATGCCTTCATACCGTTATCTGTGGCGAGTATGCAGGCTTTGACGAGTCCGGCAGCAAAGGCTGCGATGAGGTTTGAAACAGGTCCGGCGAGGGCTGTGAGAGCCATATCTCTGCGCGGATGCTTCATTCTTGCCGGATTAACCTCGACAGGTTTTGCCCAGCCGAATCCGGTCACTATCATAAGCAGGGAGCCGATCGGATCAATATGATCGAACGGGTTCAGCGAAACTCTTCCCTGTCGTGTCGCAGTATCGTCTCCGCACCACCTTGCTACAAGAGCGTGAGCCGCCTCGTGAAGAGGCAGAACGAGCAGCAGCGTGAGTATTCTTGCAAAATATTTTAAAAAAAGTTCTACGTCCATAATTATCCTTTCGAGTCGTTTCTGAAAATAGTAATACACTATATATTATACTACATTCTTACATTTTTTTCAAGTAATATACGAAAATTTTACGAAAAATCAGGCTCTCAAAAAATTTTTCAAGTTTTTTCAAAAAAACTCTTGCTTTTTTCTGAGTTTTGTGGTAGAATAATTACGTTGTATGTTTTCACAAGTTTTTTAAGGAGGTGCAGCCTGATGGCAAAATGTGATATCTGCGGTAAGGGAGTTACTTTCGGAATCAAAGTTTCCCACTCACACAGAAGAACAAACAGAACATGGAAGCCTAATGTAAAGCGTGTTAAGGCTATCGTCAAGGGTACTCCTTGTCATATCTACGCTTGCTCAAGATGCCTGCGTTCAGGTAAGGTTGAGAGAGCTAACTAATTGTTCAACTGAAAATAAAGAGCGTTCCGGATCGGAACGCTCTTATTTTTTGTCACGGTGTTCTCACAACGACAGCGGTTTAACTCCGGACAGCGCGGACGCCTAAAGCCCCATACGCCCCGACTTCCCATTATTCGGGCGGCGGAACGCCGCCCCTACAAAAACAACGTCTTTTCATAAATACTAAGGGCTCTCCGCCGGAGAGCCCTTTTCATTTTATTTAACATAGCCTGAAAGTCCGCTTATTCCCTGACTCTTCACCGCATTCGCTACAATGCCGGCTATGATCTTTGCACCGTCATCGTTGAAATGTGTGTAGTCCGTACTTCCCTGAACAACTGCTGCCATATGATAGCTGCAAGCCTTTTCGTAGCCAACCGAATTATAATGGTTGACCATAAGGGTGTTCAGGTCTATGCAGGGTATGCCGTACTTGCTTGCAAGCGACTTGCAGGCGTTGCAGTAATCGCCGTAGCTTCCCACAAATCTGCCGTTTGAGTAGGACTTCGCGCTCAGAGTAGTCGTAACAAGTATCGGAGTTGCTCCTTTAGCAAGAGTATCGTTTATAAACTGTGTCATATACCACTCATACGATCCGGACGCCGGCGAATTTACATTGCCGCATACAGGCGCATATCTCTCAGCATTGGATTTGGCAGAGTCATTTATCGCAAACTGTATCATTACGAAGTCGCCTTTCTGAAGAGAGTCGGCAATAGTCTTCCACCTGCCCTGATCGTAGAAGCTCTTGGAGCTCCTTCCTGCAAGAGCGTGATTGGAAACCGTGATGCCGTCAGACAGATAATCGCCGATAAATGCGCCCCAGCCCTGTATCGGACCGCCGTTCTGAGTTCTGGCACGTTCGTTGTAGGTCTGAACAGTGGAGTCACCGGCAATGAACAGCGTATGATCGCCGCCGGTCTGCTTGGGATCCTCCTTTGTCGGATCGTAAGGCTCAGCAATGGGCTCGTCGGTCTTTGTCATACGGAGGTAATCGAAGTTAGGACCGCCGCCGCTTACCATAGAAGTCATACGGATATGGTTTATGCCCTTTCTGAGCGGAAGAACGAGTCCGCGCTCATCCCAGTTCATCCAAGCTCCTGTGGTGAGGAAGTCCTGTACCCAGTAATCCTTCTGTCCCTTGACCTCGATCTTCATCTTTCTGTTTTCATCAGCACCGTTAGCGATACCGAAGTTACAGAGGTAGTTGCCGTCAGCAGGCACATTGACCGTCCAGACCATTCTCTTGCCGACAGAATTATCAAGGTTTACATAGGATCTGTAACGGAAGCCTGCGTTTACAGTTTCCTCAATACCGCTGTTTGCAAAGTCCTGATCTGCCGCGTAAACGAAACCGAGTCCCTCAGCAGCTGCCGTACACTGTTTTCCCTTAAGGAGGAACGAGCGGAGCTGTACAAGATCGGCAATATTTACCTGACCGTCAGCGTTCAGGTCTGAGACCGCATCGTACTTTGCAGTATCGTTTTCAACGAACTTGCGGCGCAGAAGCATCATATCGAACACATTAACCCTGCCGTCACCGTTTATGTCGCCGAACGCAATAGGATCGGAGCTGCCGTCCTCGGGCTGAGTGTAGTCGTCAGCGCCCCAGTCCACCTCTTCGAGTATCCACTTCTGGCAGTTGTGACCGTTGAGCTCCCACTGCTGAACGTTTCCGCCGGCAGCAGTCGAAGCGCTTCCGACCTCAAGTGCGCCCTTATCGCCGGAACACCTCGAAACTATGGTATAGCTTCCGTCGCCGTTCTCAAAGAAGCGGAACCACTGCGCGCCGGAGTTGGTATTCGTGTATATACCTATATTTGTACCGTTGTCGCCCTTTCCGCCGTCAACGTCAAGGAGGTACTTGTCGCCGCCGTCGAGGTACGACCATATCTCGTAGTAATTGTAGCCCTTGTGAGCAAGGTGCCATACGTTCCACTCGCCGACTGTGTCTCCGCTCCACTGCTGAACGTTCGCACCGGCAGCAGCCTCGGCGTTCTTGACCTCGAGGTAGAGACCGCTGTTGACGTTTTTGAAGCGGTAAGCCTTTGTGGTGTTCATCTCAGACGGTTCTTTCGTCATTTTCAGAGCGTCAGCCATAAGCTCCGCGAGTTTCTGAGAGCCTTTAAGGCTCTGGTGAAGATCATCGTCAGCCGCATAGTAAGGCGTCATAGCGTCGTACCCGCCTATGCTGAAGCCGAAATCCTGCCACATCGTGAAGAGATCCACTACCTGAACATTCTGCTCAGAACCTATCGTATCAAGCTGTCCGCCGAACCAGCGTCCGGTCAGCTTGGGACTTCTGTTGTAGTCGCCGTGACGTCCCTGCTGCTTGACGAGTATGACCTCCATACCCTTAGCCTTAGCCTTCTTGACCATATTGGTGACCGTTGCGTAATACTCGTCGCCGTTGGAGTAATTCGTGTCGTTGATGCCGATCGAGATTATGTACTTGTCTCCGGACTTTCCGTAGGTCTCGATAGGCTCAAACTGTCCGCCGTCCACAAAGCCCTTGGCGTACTGTCCGCTCGTAGCCATATTCCTGACTTCATATCCCTCAACATAGCCTCCGAAGAACTGTCCCCAGCCGTGCTGAGCGGTGTCAGCCTGATTGTAGTAATTGGCTACCGTGGAGTCTCCGCATATCCAGACCATTTTCGGCATCTCACCGGTGGTGTTGACCTGCTTTATCTCGACAGCAGAGATAGAACGCTGACCGTTCTTGATACCCGTAACTGCCTGTATATTGAGCTGTCCGTCTGTAACAGGCAGCTTGACCGTCTCTGTCGCGTTGAGACGTGTGAGGTTCATTATCTGGAGCATTCCCTCCATTTTTATGGAGCAGCGGGGGGCGTTTCCGACCGTGACCTTAACCTCGTAAAGTCCCTTTGGCAGATCTACGTTGAAGGTGTTTGCTCCGTCGTCGCTCTTGAACTCGACCGCGTCACTTCCTGCACCGCTGCCTCCGGCGGATACATTTCCGACATTCCACGTCTGAGCAAAGCCGTAGCCCCTTGAAGCGTCATAGCCGTCGCCTGACGAAACTCCGGTATAGCCGCTGGTAACTCCGCCGTTTCCGAAATCGAATTTCCAGTTTGCAGAAGCAGCGTTCGCCTCCACGCTGTTTAACGCTTTCTGTGTACCAACTCCGGCAAAAACAGAAAATGAGAGGGCAAGAGAGGTGAGTCCGCTGATGAGTCTTCTGAATTTCATATCAGTTTCCTCCGATCATATATAATGAGTCATAGATTATCATTATAATCTTACCACACATTCTCTGCAAAGTCAATATTTACTATGTGCAGTTTTGAATTTTTTTGTAGACTCTTCATCAATAGCGCGGTTCTGCTATGCACTTTTGCGTACTCATCTTCCACAAATCAAATACTATTCTGCACATATAACTTACATATACTTCTTTTCATTGCTATACGTCAAAATCTGTGATATAATCACTTTAACAGCAAATGTGAGGTGGCACTATGAGCGAAAAGAATATCCACAGCGGTCACAGAGAACGTCTCCGCAGCCGTTTCCTCGAAACAGGCATAACCGGTTTCAGCGAGCACGAGCTCCTCGAACTCCTCCTGTTCTACTCGATACCTCGGGCAAATACCAACAGCATCTCCCACGCTCTGCTCCAGCGTTTCGGCAGCATAAAAGGCGTACTCAGTGCTTCTCCTGAAGAGCTCAGCTCCGTCAAGGGCGTCGGCAGTTCGAGTGCTGTTATGCTCAACCTCATCGGCAGTATCATCAAAGAGATCGACAGCCGTTCTGCTCCTCCGACCGGCAGTATTCAGGACATTATCCGCTCATACCTCGACAAGAAGTTTGCCGGCTGCGACAAGGAATTGTTCACGATACTCTTTACAGCTCCCGACCTCACTCTCATCAGCTCGCGCGATTTTGAGGTCAGGGAAATGATCTCCGGCACTATCTCGCCCAGAACTATCGTCGAGGACGTCCTCATCGCCGACGCGCGCAGTATCATTATCGGCATAAACCGCCCGGATAACTTCACTATCCCCACCGATACCGACTACCGTCTCATCAAAGCCATTTCCGAGCCGCTATCCTACATCGGCACCAAAGTCGCGGACGTAGTGATCTATAACAAGGGCAAGTGCTACTCTATGAAGCTCGACGGCTCGTTCAGCTTCTGAACATTATAAAAAGCTCCTGATATTCAGGAGCTTTCAGTTTGTCTATACAATTCCATTGTTATCGGGCGCACGGGATGCGCCCATACACGAAATACAGAACATAGGCAAAAAGTAGGGGTGGGCGCCCTCGCCCACCCGTTAATTCTTTATTTAATCAGTTGAGAGCAGCCTTGAGGGCGTCGATGCGGTCTGTTTTCTCCCATGCAACGCCGAGATCCTCTCTACCCATATGTCCGTAAGCTGCGAGCTGTCTGTACTGCGGCTTTCTCAGCTTGAGCATCTCGATGATAGCTGTCGGACGGAGGTCGAATACCTTGCTGACAGCCTCGGAGAGCTTGTCCTCATCTACCTTGCCTGTGCCGAATGTGTCAACGAGTATCGAAATAGGCTTAGCTACGCCGATAGCGTATGAAAGCTGTACCTCGCACTTATCAGCGAGACCTGCTGCAACGATGTTCTTTGCGATATATCTTGCAGCATAAGCGGCACTTCTGTCAACCTTCGTCGGATCCTTACCGGAGAAAGCTCCGCCGCCGTGACGTGAATATCCTCCGTATGTATCAACGATGATCTTTCTGCCTGTGAGTCCGCTGTCGCCCTGAGGACCGCCGACAACAAAACGTCCGGTCGGGTTGATGAATATCTTTGTATTTGAGTCGATGAGTTCAGCAGGGATAACTGCCTTTATAACGAACTCCTCGATATCCTTGCGGAGCTGCTCGAGTGAAATATCAGCGGAGTGCTGTGATGAAACTACAACAGCGTCAACTCTTACGGGCTTGCCGTTGTCGTACTCAACTGTTACCTGAGACTTTCCGTCGGGACGGAGATAACGGAGAGTGCCGTCCTTTCTTACCTCAGTGAGCTTGAGAGCGAGCTTGTGTGCAAGTGAGATCGGGAGCGGCATAAGCTCGGGAGTCTCGTTGCAGGCAAAGCCGAACATAATTCCCTGATCGCCGGCGCCGTTTGAGAGACCGTCGGACTCGTTGTTCTCCTCGCGGTACTCAAAAGCCTCGTTTACGCCCATTGCAATATCAGGCGACTGTCCGTCGATAGACGTGAGGACAGCGCAGGTGTGTGCATCAAAGCCGTACTTTGCGCGGTCATAGCCGATGTCTGAGATAACCTTTCGTGCGATCTTTGGAATGTCGACATCTGCGGTAGTTGAAATCTCTCCCATTACCATTACCATACCGGTAGTAACGCAGGTCTCGCATGCAACACGTCCAAGCTTGTCCTGCTCGAGGATAGCATCAAGGACTGCATCTGAGATCTGATCGCAGATCTTGTCGGGATGTCCTTCTGTGACTGATTCTGAAGTGAAAAAACATCTGCTCATTAATAAAATACCTCCATAAAGTTAAAAAAGCGCACCTCCGTGAAGAAGTGCGCATTTTTACAAAAAGCTCCTCATCTTTCGGATAAACCGCAGGATTTAGCACCTTGTCTGAATACACAGTCAGGTTGCCGGGCTTCACAGGACCTGTTTCCTCCGCCGCTCTTGATAAGGTTATGAATTAAGTATACTACAAAAGTCGAACTTTGTCAATAGGAATTAACCGGCTGCAACAAATTTTCTGCAAAAAAACAAACGAGCCTCCTTTTACGGAAGCTCATCTGCCATGATATAGGGATTATTGGGGATTAATAATTTAATGTTGGGGTAAACATTAAATTACCATGAAAATCAGCTTCGGGATCTCTCCTTCAGCATTTATATTATACCACATTATTATGTACTTTTTATGAAGAAATTTCATTTTGTGACACAGAAATTTGTAAACCTTACGTTCGATAATTTGTGTATTGTGTACAAACCGGTTGGTTTTAAGCACCGATATTACTACTCAGCGTATTTTTCGGCTCCGAATTCATCATTAGTTATACCGTCTGAACTTTTCCGCCGACGCCGCAAATGTTCAAAATAGTGCTCTCGCAGTGACCTCACAAAGCCGCCGCGAGAGCATTTCATTATTTTACATCACTTATCTTGAACCAGAATGTCGAGCCCTTGCCGAGAGTGCTGCGGACACCGTAGTCGTAATTGTGCATTTTCAGCACAGCCTTCACGATAGAGAGTCCGAGACCTGTTCCGACTACCTCGCGCTTGTGGTTCTCGGAGCGGTAATACTTATCAAAGATGAGCTTGATCTTGTCCTCCTCGATACCGTCGCCGGTATCCTCGACCTCGATAAGAACGCCGTCATCGGTATTGATCTGCCGAACAAAGACCTGTTTGTCCTTGCCGGTGTAGTTGATAGCGTTATTGATAAGGTTGTAGATGACCTGCTCGATCTTCACCACATCACAGCAAACTATCCGAGGTTCATCAGCCGTAAACCTGATGTGATAGCCCATTTTCTCGGATATTCCCTTGAAGCGGTCGATTATCTCGCTGAGCTTTCCGCATATCTCAAACTCTGACGGGTTCAGCTTCTGCTTGCCGCTCTCGAGCTTGGAGAGGTCAAGAATGTCGTTGACCATAAGCGAAAGGCGGTCCGTCTCGTCGATGATTATATCGAGGTGCTCGTTGCGCTTTACCGGGTTATCGCCGGAGAGGTCGCGTATCATCTCCGCGTAAGCCTTGAGCATCGTGAGCGGAGTTCTGAGGTCGTGGGAGACATTAGCTATAAGGTCACGCTGCATAGTGTCAACGCGCGACAGCTCGCTTTCGGCGTAGGTCAGCGTATCCGCCAGCTTTTTCGCCTCAAGGTAGCCCTTGCCGTCAAACTTTGTATTGAAGTCGCCCTTCGCAAGGTTTTCCGCAGACTTCGTTATATTGGCGATAGGTCGCGCTATCCTCCTCGACAGGAACAGTGATATGATGAATGCCATTATAATAAGTACAATGGTTATCAGCATCAGCTGGCGCTTGATAATGTCCACAGTCGAACCGACCGGCACAAGTGCCGAATTCACCAGCAGAAAGCCGCTGGGGTTGTCGGGATCGCCGAGAGTTCTGCCGTAAAGGAGCATATCATAGCCGCTTCGAGGATTTTTCATCGTATAGCGTATAGTCTTGTCATCACTGCCAATTATCTTCAATATATAGGGGTGCAGCGTATTTTCCCTGCCGTGGATAAGACAGTCGCCGAGATTTTCTACGGAGTAGCTTGGGCGCTCATAGCGGTCAAGTATCTCAACACAAAGATCGTTGTCGATAGCTATCGACTCGACCCTCGACCGGAATTCGCTGCTGTCAATATCACCGTCATTCAGCTGCGAATAGCACGAAGCTATCCTGTCCGCGCTGCTTGAAGCCGCTTTCGTCTTCATACTCTCGTAGAACCTCTCGAGGAACAATATCTGGAAAGTCCACAGCAGTACGAATACGAATATGGTGAACGTCACAAAATACATCCAGATCTTGAATTTCAGCGACAGCTTGCTGTTGGCGCTGCGTATCTTACTGAACAGCTTCAAACTTGTATCCCATTCCTCTCAGAGTTACAATGAACTTTCTGTATTCACCGAGGCTGTTTCTCAGCATCTTTATATGTGTATCGACAGTTCTGTCGTCTCCGAAGAAGTCGTAGCCCCATACCTCCTCGAGCAGCTTGTCTCGTGAAAGGGCGATGTTCTTATTCTTGACGAGGTAGAAGAGAAGATCGTACTCCTTGGGTGTCATCGAAGCCTTTTCGCCGTTTACATAGACCTCTCTGCCCGAAACATCGACCTCAAGTCCCTCAAAGACATATTTGTCCTGAACGTTCTCAGCTGCCGGACGGGAGTTCCTCTTGAGAACGACCTTGACTCTTGCCATAAGCTCCTTTGGCGAAAAGGGCTTGACAACGTAGTCGTCAACGCCTATCTCAAAGCCGAAGAGCTTGTCGTACTCCTCGCTTCTTGCAGAGAGCATAATGACCGGTATAGTCTTGGTCTTATGTATCTCCTTGCAGGCAGAGTAACCGTCAAGTCTCGGCATCATAACGTCCATTATAATGAGGTCGTAGTCGTTTTCCTGACAGAGCTTGACAGCCTCCATACCATTCTCGGCTTCTGTCACCTCATATCCTTCAAATTCAGCATATTCGCGGACGACCTTTCTGATATTCATTTCATCATCTACTATTAATATGTGTGCCATATTTTACCTCCGTATTCATTATATAAAGGAGCACTGCCGCTTGCTTCAGCAGCTCCTGTGCTTAATATCAGCCTGTTCAGCTTACGTTTTATTATACCATTATAAAGACTAAAAGTGTATATTATGTGAAAAAATTCTTAAAATTCCGGTCATTTTTAGAAAAAGTGTAACTTTGGGTAAATTACTGATTGACTTTTTCGTTAATAATTGCTATAATAGATTTAGTTAATTATTACCTTTATTATATATATTCATTTTGCGTCAGCTGCTGCTGACACGGAGGTGAGTCACACGAAATTCAATAATCCACTTGCCTCGGCTTTTGTCGTAACAACGGCTACAGTACTCATCCTTGCATATTGCTATATGTACCCGGATTACGCCATTCAGGCGCTTACTGTATATATATCGACTATGATCTTCCTCACCCTGATACTCATTCTCATCAGCTGGCTTTACAGGAAGCATAAGAATTCCGTTGACGATACCGACATCGCCGGCATCACCTACGATCTCAACTCGGAGATGATACTCTGGACTGACGATTTCTCCGACGTTTATGTTAATAACAAGCTGCGGAGCCTCATCGGCTGCGCTGAAAAGCCCGTTGACGGCAAGGAAGTCCTCAAGCTCGCTTTCGGTCTCGAGGACCTCAACAGGGACACTCTCGAAAAAATGATAGAAAGCAGCTCGCACGAAGCACGTTTCAAGGGGCAGAACGGCGGTCTCGTCACTATCGCTTGGAGTACCTCCCTCGTTAAGAAGCGCAAGAAGAACTCCCTCTACCTCAGCACGGGCTTCAACCTCACAAATATCAAGAAAATGAAGCTCAGTCTCGCAAGCGCCAACGACTTCTTCAACTCCTCTATGGAGCTCGCTGAGATCGGCGTGGTTATGAGCACTGACAGAAAAAAGTTCCGCGCTTCGCCTGAAATGGTCCGTATGCTCGACCTGAAGAGCAGCAGCATCACCCTCAGCGAATTCCGCTCGCTCGTCCACCCGAACGACAGAATTCAGTTCGACAGCGTTGTAAACTCCAAGGACTCCGCCGAGGTAAGAAGCACAGATATGCGTATGAGATCAGCCGAGGGTACTTACCGCTGGTACTCCTACCGCTATAAGTCTATAAAAGGCACTGCTCACACTCTGCCGCTCTTCGGAGGCGCTATCATCGACGTCACCGAAGAACACGAAAAAGATCTCCTTATCGAGCGCCTCGCGTACATCGACGAGGTCACCGACATCGCCAACCGCAACAAGCTGATGGTAGTCGGTCAGGAGACCTACGAGACTGCTCAGATACTCGGCTACTCCTACTGGGTCGTCGTCCTCGATATAGACCGCTTCCACATCATCAACGACACCTGCGGCTATACCAACGGCAACTATATCCTCAAGAATTTCGCACATATCCTATATAAATTCGTCACTCCCGGCGGTATCGCTGCCCGAATGAGCGGTGATAACTTCGCCCTCGTGCTCCGCGATTACGGCGACGACGAGCTCCCGGCGCGTACTGCCCGCGACATTCAGGACGAGTTTGCAAAGCTCGCCGTAGACGAGCTCTCGGCTATCAGTCTCACCTGCTCTGCCGGCTACTCAAAAATGCCCGAGGACGGCAGATCGTTCCTCGAGGTAGTGGAACACGCTGAATTTGCTCTCAAGTCCGCAAGCGGCTTCCAGAGCAGCATATGCGGCTATGAGCCAAGTATGCACGACTCTATCATCGGCAACACCGAGCTCGAAAAATCCCTCGCTGTTGCTATCCAGAACAACGAGCTCCAGCTCTTCTACCAGCCCAAGATAAACCTTGAAACAGGCAAGATAATGGGCGTCGAAGCTCTTATCCGCTGGATAAAGCCCGACGGCACTGTCGTAAAGCCAGACCAGTTCGTGCCTATCGCAGAGAGCTCCCACCTCATCGGAAAGATCAGCGAATTCGTTCTCAATGAGGGCTGCCGTCAGAATATGATGTGGCAGAAAATGGGCTACCCCAACATCGTTATGTCTATCAACTTCGCCTCGTCCGACTTCTACCAGAAGGACCTCAGGGACAAGGTGTTCGAGGCTCTCGTAAAGTCAGGTCTTGAGCCGAAATGGCTCGAGGTTGAGCTCACCGAGACTCTCGCGCTCAGCGACATAAACTACGCTGTCGATCAGATGAACAAGCTCCGCGATCTCGGAGTCAAGCTCGCTATGGACGACTTCGGCACAGGCTATTCCTCACTCAGCTATCTCCAGATACTGCCGATAACCCTCCTCAAGCTCGACCGCTCGTTCATCACCGACATCGAAAGCGATAACATCGCCTACGAGATAGTTTCCGCGGTCATCAGGATAGCCAAGTCCAAGAAGATCGAAACTATCGCGGAGGGCATCGAAAATAAAAATCAGGAGGACATTCTCCGCAAGGCAGGCTGTGACTACGGTCAGGGCTACCTCTACGGAAAGCCTATGCCCGCAAACAAGCTCCAGGAATTCCTCGAGCAGAATATGAAAAACTGAACTAATGCCTGTTTTCAGGCTCAATGAACGGAGGTAATCATCTATGAAAAGACGAATAGGAATTTTGACAAGCGGCGGTGACTGTCCCGGACTCAACGCTACTATCAGAGGCGTTGCCAAAGCCTGCTACGAGCGCTTCGGCGAGGACAACGTCGAGATCGTCGGAATTTCCAACGGCTACTACGGACTCATCAACAATCTCTGCAAGGATATGTCCCCCTCTTCCTTCTCCGGTATCCTCACTCAGGGCGGTACGATCTTCGGCACAAAGCGTCAGCCGTTCAAGATGATGCAGGTCATCGGCGAGGACAACGTTGACAAGGTTAAGAATATGAAGGAGACCTACAAGAAGCAGAAGCTCGATTGTCTCCTCACACTCGGCGGAAACGGTACTCACAAGACCTCAAAGCTCCTCTCAGATGAAGGTCTCAACGTTATCGGTCTCCCCAAGACTATCGACAACGATATTTACGGTACTGACGTTACCTTTGGCTTTCACACAGCCGTTGACATCGCTACCGACGTTATAGACAGGCTCCATACCACCGCTGCAAGCCACTCCCGTATACTCGTTTGCGAGATAATGGGCAACAAGGCCGGCTGGCTCACTCTCAATGCCGGTATCGCAGGCGGTGCGGACATAATCATCATTCCCGAGATCCCCTATGATATAGATAAGGTATGCGACGCTGTTATGGCAAGAAGCGCTTCCGGAAAGACCTTCTCGATACTCGCTGTTGCCGAGGGAGCTTTTGACGTTGCTGAGGCTAAGATGAAGAAGAAGGAACGTGCAAAGAAGCGTGCCGAAGCCGGCATAATCACCGCTACGAGCCGCATTGCCGCCCAGATACAGGCTAATACCGGTATGGAGGCAAGAGTCTGCGTTCCCGGACATATGCTCCGCGGCGGTGCTCCGAGCGCTTACGACCGCGTACTCTCAACGCAGTTCGGCGTTCATGCAGCATACCTCATCGCTCAGGAGAAGTACGGCAGGACTGTTGCAAAGATAGGCAACAAGATAACCTCAAACAAGCTCGAGGACGTAGCCGGCAAGACCAAGTTCGTCGATACCGATAACCACCTCGTTATCGCTGCAAAGGACATCGGAGTTTCATTCGGTGACTGATAAACCCAAAAGGCGGATACAGTATCCGCCTTTTTTATGGATATGCCGCATTTTTGTTACCCTTATTTTACACAGCCGGGTATAATTGCACTATTTTTATAAGCCGGCAATGTCGAAATCAGTTCAAAATATGGTAAAAACTAAAAAAATCCTTAAAATTTCCGAAAAGGCTTTTCAAGTCAGGAAATTTGTGGTATAATATTATATATTTCTATTCAGGAGGTCATCTTATGACAGAAATGGAACTTTACGATCTTTGGTGCTCAAATGTTTCCGGCGAACCGGATCTGCTCGATGAGCTGAAAAGCATCAAAGGGGATAAAGAAGCTATAAATGATAGATTTTACCGTGATCTCGAGTTCGGTACAGGAGGACTCAGAGGCGTTATCGGCGCAGGCACAAACCGTATGAACGTCTTCACTATCAGACGTGCTACTCAGGGCTTCGCTGATTACCTCAATCAGGAATACAAGAACCCCAGCGTTGCTATCTCATACGACAGCCGCATCAAGTCTGACGTTTTCTCAAAGGCTGCTGCTGAGGTGCTCGCTGCAAACGGTATCAAGGTACATATATATAAGGAACTCATGCCTACTCCCTGCCTTTCATTCGCTGTTCGTCAGCTCAAGTGCCAGGGCGGTATTATGGTAACTGCAAGCCACAACCCCGCTAAGTACAACGGCTACAAGGTTTACGGCGAGGACGGCTGCCAGATCACTCTCAGAGGCGCTGAGATCGTCCTCGAGAAGATCAACTCACACGATTACTTCACAGGCATCAAGACCTCAGATTTCGAAGAAGAGCTCAAGAAGGGCACTATCTCCTACATTGGCAATGACGTTATCGAGGCATTCTACCAGAACGTTCTCAACGAGGGTATCAACACAGACCTCTGCGCCTCAAGCGGACTCAAGGTCGTTTACACTCCCCTCAACGGTACAGGCAACAAGCCCGTCCGCGAGATACTCAAGCGTATCGGCATCTCCGACGTTACTGTCGTAAAGGAACAGGAGAATCCCGACGGACACTTCACTACCTGCCCCTATCCGAACCCCGAGATCCGTGAGGCTCTCGAAGTTGGTCTCAGATACTGCAACGAAGTAAAGCCTGACCTCCTCCTTGCTACTGATCCCGACTGCGACCGTGTTGGTATTGCTGTTCCCGACGGCAAGGGCGGCTACGCTCTCTTCAGCGGAAACGAAGTCGGCGCTATGCTCCTCGAGTACATCTGCCAGCAGCGCATCAAGAAAGGCACTATGCCCAAGAACCCTGTCGCTGTAAAGACTATCGTTACTACCGACATCGCTTCTCTCATCGCCAAGGAGTACGGTGTTGAGATCATAGACGTTCTCACAGGCTTCAAGTTCATCGGTGAGCAGATCGGTCTCCTCGAAGAAAAGGGCGAGGAAAACCGCTATATCTTCGGTTTTGAGGAGAGCTACGGTTACCTTTCAGGCGGCTATGTCCGCGATAAGGACGCCGTAAACGCTTCTATGCTCATCTGCGAAATGGCTGCATATTACCGCACACAGGGCATTTCACTCCTTCAGGCAAGAGAGAATATGTACAAGAAGTACGGCGTTTTCTACCAGACTCTTTACAGCTTTGAATTCGACGGCGAGAGCGGTATGAAGCGTATGAACGAGATAATGAGCGATATCCGCACAAATCCCTTTGAAGCTATCGGCGGTCTCAAGGTCGTTAAGTTCGAGGACTACAAGCAGAGCATCTCAAAGGACATCGCTACCGGTAAAACTACCGAGCTCACACTTCCTAAGTCGAATGTGCTCGCGTTCTACCTCGAAGGCGGCTGCAAGGCTATAATCCGTCCTTCCGGAACAGAGCCCAAGATAAAGACATACCTCACGGCAAAAGCTCCGACACACGACGTCGCAGTTGCTATCGAACAGAAGATCTACGGTGATTTCACCAAGTGCATGAAATGATCTTAAAGGCGGACTAATGTCCGCCTTTTCAGACTGTTTTTATAATGATATACGGAGACATATAATGAACAAAATTCAGATAAAGCTAAAAAAGTTCTACTCCGCACCGAACGCTGTCCACGCATTTGCGATCGGTGCTTTATTCGGCGCTATCATATTTATATGGATATACGGCACGGATATTATCCCCCCCACCAGTACAGACTGGATATTCGTAAAGCCCGATGACGTTACTCAGCACCA
>ODAI012383432.1_pt1 | contig 22213 bp, 20 predicted proteins | sample 1539321 | NCBI WGS metagenome assembly ODAI01 (sample SAMN02144231, study PRJEB22623) | gut metagenome | biome: sheep rumen | host: Ovis aries | place: New Zealand | reverse complement strand
TCGCTCAGCGCGTCAGAAGCTTCTTTTCTCAATTGCATATGGCCTGTACCGCTGGCGCATTTGGCGGTTACGTTCACCAGGTCATCCGGCACATAATCGCCGGAAAGAAGGTGATCGCGGTTGGCCAAAACGATATATTGATGGAAATCAAAAAGAATTTCAGGCTCAATGGGATACTCCCACGGCGGCATATCTTCCGCCAAGGCGCCCCATACATCGCAAAGGATCAGCAAGGCGGCCAGCGCTAAACCGATTCTCTTCATAAGGCTCCTTCCCCCCCGTTTATCTGTGCCCATAAAGCCTGACGCAGCTGGGCAATATACGTTTCAAAGGGAATGTTCAGTTCATAGATTCGTTCCGCATGTTCTTTTCCCACATAGCGGATGTGCCAGGGCTCGTAAGCATAGCCGGTAATATCCTCCCATTCGGCTTTATAGCGGATAATAAAGCCAAAGCGGTGGGCATTCTGCGCCACCCATTGCCCTTCGGGGGTATTTCCGAATGCTTCCGTGAGGCTTCGGTTTTTCTTCGTGCCCAGATCCATGGCCAAGCCCAGCTGATGCTCGCTGCAGCCCGGCGGCGCTGATACACGCAGCGCTTCTTTTTTCCCCACCCGTTCTATTTTTCGCTGGTGGATAGCGGCCTGCTGCCCATAGCTTCTGAAGCCTGACACGGCGGAAAGAAATAATCCTTCCTCTTGGGCCGCGGCAAACATTTCCTCCAAGGCTAAAGCGGCATCCTTCCGCATTCGCGTGCTTTCCCCGCCGCCGAGCACCCGAGGCGTTTCCAGATCATTGGGAACGTAATCTGAAGTAATCGTGTAATCGCGGTTCACCAGAAACAGGTATCCGCCCAGGGACATTTGATCCACATAACTGTTTAAAGTGGTTTGGCCCAGAGAGAGCAGCGTAAGCACCAGGGAAAGCAGCTTCATTGGCATGGAGCGTCCCCTTTCATCGGCGCTGGATCATATCGCCATATTTAGAGGCGATCATGCCGGCGGCGTCCTGGGGCAGCATCGCAGTAACCACGGTGCCTGTATCGCTGTATTCCTCATTCACCACGCGGCCCAGGTTCCGCAGTTCATTGATTACCCCATATTGAGAAAAGGGCACAAGCAATGTCATTTCCTGCTCGGCTTTGCGCAATTCTTTTGCAATAGCGGCGCATAGACGATCCAGTCCCGCGCCGGTTTTCGCGGAAATGTGCAAAGCCCCCGGCATAATGGGCAGTATCTCCTGATCGTCGGGCACCAGGTCGCATTTGTTTAATACGTCGATGCGGGGCTGGGTGTCCGCGCCGATTTGAGAGAGCACTTCTTCCACTACCTGATGGTGCTGGGGCGTGTCCGGGCTTGCGCCATCGGAAACGATCACCAGCAGATCGGAAAGCGCCGCTTCCTCCAAGGTGGATTTAAAGGCTTCCACCAAATCGTGGGGCAGCTTGCTGATAAAACCCACTGTGTCTACCAGCAGAAATTCGCCGCCGTCTGGCAGCTCCACCCGGCGGGAGACGGCGTCCAGGGTGGCGAACAGCTTATTTTCGGCATATACGCCCGCCCCGGTCATGGTGTTAAGCAGTGTGGATTTTCCGGTGTTGGTATAACCTACCAGGGATACAATGGGAATCTGGTTCTTTTCTCTGCTCTTGCGGCGAAGCTGGCGCTGCTTTTGCAGGGCGTCCAATTCCTGCTTTAAACGGTTGATTTGCTCCCTGATTCGGCGTCGGTCGATTTCCAGCTTGGTTTCGCCAGGCCCCCGGGTACCGATGCCGCCGCCCAGGCGGCTTAAAATCAAGCCCTGTCCGATCAGACGGGAAGACCGGTATTTCAGTTGGGCCAGCTGCACCTGCAATTTTCCTTCGCCGCTCTGGGCCCGCTGAGCGAAAATGTCCAGAATCAGGGTGGTACGGTCTACCACCTTAACGCCGATAATCTCCTCCAGGTTCTTGGTCTGGGCACCGGTGAGCTCGTCGTCAAAAATGACCACATCCGCTTCCAGGGCCTGGGCGTCCAGCTGCAGCTGCTGCGCCTTTCCACTTCCAACAAACGTGGCTGTATCCGGCTTGGGCCGTTTCTGGAAAAAGCGTCCTACTACCTGGGCCCCGGCGCTTTCAGCCAGGGCTGCCAATTCATCCAGGGATTTTTCTGTATCGATGCCTACCAGCACCGCCCGCTCCGGCTGTTCGCGTTCATCGGGATCGGTGCCTGTGAGCACGCGCTTTTCAGACAGAAGGATTTCCTGCATCCAGGCTTCCTGAGGCAGCTTTTTGAGGGGATAGATTTCCGTTTCCTCAATGCCCGGAACGCCGTTCACCTTTTCCGTTAAAAAAGCGGCGCTGACGCCGGTGACGCGACCGTCCAGAACGCCCACCGCGCACATGCTGTCCAGCATCAGGGACTTGAGGGCGGACAGATCCACGTCGGATAATCTTGCGTTCCCGCCAGGGTGGGTGTGAATGCAGCGCACAAAAGACAGGCGCTTGCTGTTTCGGCGCAGGCGCAAATCCATCAGCGGTACGCTGTCGGTGACGCCCACGATCACATCCAGCACATCACCGTCCCGGCTCACATAAACGGCGATTTCCCGGTTCAAAGCGCACGAATGCCGCGCGAGCTCTGTCAAAAGGTCGCGCGGCGCATATTCATTCCATTCAAATGGGCAATCATAGATCGCGTTCAGCTCTGCCAATTGCGTATCCCGGATGCCCGTGGTATTGCCATGTACTTCCGGCATGCTTTCTCCTTTGCCGTTGGGAGGAAAGCATCAGTCGATGGATTCCTCCGGATGATTTTTCAGATAGTCTTCCACGGCGGCATGAATGGCTTCTTCCGCCAGCAAAGAGCAGTGCATCTTTACCGGGGGCAGCCCGTCCAGCGCTTCCGCCACAGCCTTGTTGGTCAGGGCCAGGGCTTCTTTCAAGGTCTTTCCCTTGACCATTTCAGTGGCCATGGAGGAGGTGGCGATGGCAGCGCCGCAGCCGAAGGTCTTGAACTTCACATCCTCGATGATGCCGTTTTCCACCTTTAAATACATGCGCATAATGTCGCCGCACTTGGAATTGCCCACCGTGCCCACGCCGTTGGCGTCTGGAATTTCGCCCACGTTGCGGGGGTTTTCAAAGTGATCCATTACTTTTTCGCTGTACATGGTTTATTTTCCTCCTGTCAAAAGAACATTTTTAAGAAGTTTACAATCGGAAGCCGATTTGTTTTCATTGATCGTAAGCAAAGAATGGTATTAACCTTTCCCGTTCAGGAAATCGTCGTACATGGGAGACATGGAGCGCAGGGTGGTCACAATCTTGGGAAGCACCTCCAGCACCTCGTCGATTTCTGCTTCCGTGGTCAGGTCACTTAATGACAGACGCAGGGAGCCGTGGGCCACTTCATGGGGAAGACCGATGGCCAGCAGCACATGAGAGGGATCCAGACTGCCGCTGGTGCAGGCGGAACCGGAGGAAGCGGCGATGCCCGCCAAATCCAACCGAAGCAGCAGGGATTCGCCTTCGATATAAAGAATGGAAACATTCACATTATTGGGCAGGCGGTGGAGAGGATGGCCGTTCAGCCGGGTATAGGGGATCGTGTCCAGGATGCCTTTGATCAGCTTATCCCGAAGATAGGTTTCCCGAATGCCGTTTTCTTCCATGTTCGCTGCGGCTTTTTCCAGTGCTGCGGCCAGGCCCACGATACCGGGCACGTTTTCCGTAGTGGCCCGCTTGCCGCGCTCCTGAGCGCCGCCGTGCATGAACTGTTCTACCTTGACGCCGCTGCGGATGTACAGCGCGCCAACGCCCTTGGGTCCGTGGAACTTGTGGCCGGACAGGGAGAGCATATCCACATTCCAGGAATCCACATTCACGGGAATCGCGCCCACCGCCTGCACAGCGTCGCAATGGAAGGGAATCTTATGCGCCTTGGCGATCTTGCCAATTTCAGCAATGGGCTCGATGGTGCCGATTTCGTTGTTGGCCGCCATAATGGAAATCAGAATGGTTTTATCCGTAATGGCCGCTTCCACGTCGGCAGGGTTTACCAGACCGAATTCATCCACCGGCAGATAGGTTACTTCAAAGCCCTGCTTTTCCAGCCATTGGCAGGTGTGCAGCACGGCGTGGTGCTCGATCTGGCTGGTGATGATATGATTTCCCTTTTTGCGGTTGGCAAAAGCCGTGCCCTTGATGGCCCAGTTGTCGCTTTCCGAGCCGCCGGAGGTAAAATAAATCTCAGCGGGCTTGGCTCCTAAAATATCCGCCACCTTGCGGCGGGCTTCCTCTAAGATTTTCCGGGCGTCCCGGCCGGTGGAGTGGATGCTGGAGGCGTTGCCGTAGTGTTCCCCAAAGCAGGGCAGCATGGCGGCCAGGGCTTCGGGACAGATGGCGGTGGTGGCGGCGTTGTCCAGATAAATGCGATCCATAGTAAATGCGTCTCCTTCTTTATGTATGATGAATAAGAATGACTAAGACAAGTTCTGCTTGACCATATCGGCCAGGGTGATGCTGTCAAACAGGCCGTTGACCTGGCCTGTCAGGTATTCCCATACTCCCTTGGCGGGGCAGTGGGCGCTGCGGTCGCAGGCGTGATCCGTGCCGCTGACGCAGTCTGAAAAGTTGAGGGGCCCTTCCATGGCCTCGATAATGTCCCGGGCGGTAATGTTTTCCGGCTCCCGGCTCAGTTCATAGCCCCCCTGAGCGCCCCGCACCGTTTTCACCAGCTGCGCCCGCCGCAGCGAACCAAGCAGCTGCTCCAGATACGCTTCCGGCGTGCCCAAGGCGGCGAAGGCCTTCAGGCTTTGGGGGCCTTCGCCCTCGTGCTGGGCCAGATAGATCATGGCGTACAGCCCGTATTTTCCCCGGGTGGAGAGCTTCATGCCAGGCCCCCTTTCTTAATCCCGACTAAATCAATCGGATTTTCGGTAGTAAGAATAGCATGAACCGGATGGAAAGTCAATATCCATTCCAGACTTCAAAAAAATAATTTTTGGAAATGCAACAAATTTCCATGCTGATTTGTTATAATAGATGAAAGGAGGAATTCATCATGAAGAGAATAATGGCTATGCTGCTTTGCCTGATAGTGGTATGGGCCTGCTGCCAGGCGGAAGAAGGCGGTTCCAATGGCATGGATGACGCGCTGGCGGAATACTTCGCTGGCGATACGGAGGGGCTGGCGGCATTTATCGAAAACTTTTCGATCGTTGATGACACGCTGATTATCCGGGAAGGAGTCACGGCGCTGGGGGGATGCCCGGAAGAAGAGTGGGTGGATGATGAATCCTTGGAGGATGGGGGATACTACGCTCCAGTCAATCCGGAATACGCCCAGTATTTTGATGATTCCTGGGATTTTGAGTCATACTTCTATCCTCCTTTTTCCCGGATATCCTTTCCTTCCACCCTGAAAGCCTTGGGAATCGAGGCGTTTGTGGGCGAGCACTTTCAGGAGTTTACCCTGCCCAAATCCTTGCAGGTGCTGTTTCAATATGCGATCTATGCCTGCACATTCGATGTGCTGCGCATTGAAACGGAATTGCCAGCGGAGGTTATTTTCAAAGCGTTGGACTCCTGCACGGTTTATGCCTATGAAGTTCCGGAGGATCATCCGCTGTACAAAGCGGTGGACGGGGTGCTTTTTTCCAAAGATGGAAAAACGCTGATTCGGTATCCCAACGGAAGGACAAGCGCCCATTACGATGTGCCCGCCGGGGTGGAGCGCATTGAAAGCGGGGCTTTCAGCGAAGCGGAAGCATTGGAAAACGTTTCCCTGCCCATTGGGCTCAAATCTGTGGGGGATTATGCTTTTTCCGGCTGCGATCTTCTTCGTACCGCCGTGCTTCCGCTGACGGTCCGGGAAATCGGGAAAGACATTTTTTACGGCTGCGTTAGTTTGGAATTGGTTTCCCTGCCCCAAGGGCTGTCAGCGGGCAGGGATGAAAGTCAATGGGCCCCCGTCTATTACGCAAACGACGCCATCTTCCGGGGAGATAACGGCGACACGTACGAGGCCGAAAACCAGGAGAACGAATACAATTACAGGTATATTGGGATACATGGCCGCATTCGGGAAGACGCGGCGCTTTACAATCAATGGGACAGCGCTGAGCCTTTCGGCTCCCTGGCCAAGGGAACGATGGTATACATCGAACGTTGGGAAGGAACCCGCGTGAAGCTTTCTCCTCCTTATGCACAGACACAAGCTTTGGGATGGGTGAATATCAGCCAGGTGGATTATTTGCCGGAAAACAGTCTGTTTTTCTATGAAGGCGGCCTTCTTCCCAAAGGCATCCGGTTCTGGCGCGGCCACGTTCCCGGCAAATTGGAACTGATCAGCAGCCAAAGCCCATTTGCCAAGTTGCCGGAAATATTGGCTGAGGATGAAGCGATAGAATCCCATTGGGCGTTTGAACAGTATGGGTCCTTCTTGATATTTGGCGAAGATTATTACGGAACGAATATCCGCGTCTTCCTGATTCAGGATGCCCATCTGACCAGGCGGCCGGACGGCACAGCGGATGAATACGGGTTCGTATTTAACGACGACCCTTATCAGGATGTTCAGCTGTTCTCTAAAGCGGGCGGAGATGTGATCAAAGAATTACCGGGCGGCACCCAGGTGAAAATCCTGGGCGCGGAAGATGGGGGATATTTGGTGTTCGACGGCCTGGATCAAGGCTGGGCGCCGGAGGGACAAGTCAGGATCGTGCTTGCCGGGGAGTAATCGGCATGATTTTTCAACCCATGAAGATCTGAATATTATAAAGGGGGATCATGAAAATGAAAAGATTCGTTGGTATTTTGCTTTTGTGCGTTCTGCTGGCTGTGCCCGGTGTGGCTGAAGAAGAAACACAGCAAACGGGTTCCTGGAGCCAGATCAACCAAGCCGTTGGCAAAGCGGAGGGCTGGCAGAAATACGCGGAAGGGGAGACCTTCCACCTGGGAGACCTGACGCCCTACGATGAAAGCGAAGGATTGTTCATTGCTTCCTATGGCACCTATCCCAGCATGGACGGCAGCACCGTATGTGTGCCCATGGCCATGGAGCTGGCCCGGCAATGGCTGGGGCTGGAGGAGGAGGACATGAACGGATTCGTGAATTTTTCCACCACGCCTTACGCCTATGACCGGCTGATCCAGGGCAAGGCCAACCCACTGTCCACCATCAAAAGCAAAAACGCGATGATGGATGACAAGCATCCCATCGACCTGGTGCTGGCCACGTATCCCAACGCGGACGAACGCAAGGAAGCGGAGGACGCAGGAGCGGAGCTGGTGTATGTGCCCTTCTGCTTTGATGCCTTCATCTTTATGGTCAACGACCGGAACCCTGTGTCCAGTCTGACGGTCAAGCAGATTCAGGAAATCTATACCGGCAAATATCTTTCCTGGGCTCAGCTGGGCGGCGGCAGCGTGATTCTGTCCGCTTATCAGCGGCCGCACGGCAGCGGCAGCCAGACCGCCATGGAAGAAATGGTGATGAAGGGCCTGACTATGAGCCGGGTAAATGAAAACTTTGTTTCCGATGGAATGGCTGACGCGGTGCAGCAGGTGGGCAACTATGATAACGGTCTGGGCGCGATTGGATACAGCTATCTTTATTATGTGAACGCCCTGGTGGAAAGCGGCGGCATCAAGACCCTGGCCATTGACGGGGTTTCGCCTACCCCGGAAAACCTGCAGTCCGGTGCATATCCGTTTACCGTAAATTATTACGCAGTATATCGCAAAGGTGACGAGAACACCGCCGCCTTCGTGGATTGGCTCGTCAGCGACGCGGGGCAGGCAGCTGTGGCGCAGGCGGGATATGTGCCGCTGAGATAAAAAACAATCGTCAAACAAACCGCCCGGTTCTTTTTCAAACAATGAAAAGTAATCGAGCGGTTTGTTTGACGGTTTTGTTTATTCGCCTACCAGGTTTTTCGCCAGGTCATCCATGCTGTATTCGCCGGGCTGCTGGCCGGCTATAAAACGCGCGGCCTTGAGCGCCCCCCGGGCGAAAATGGAGCGGTCCTGGGCGGAATGGGAAAGGGTCACGATTTCGGAAGGCCCATAGAACCCCACTTCATGCTCCCCGGGCACGGTGCCGCCCCGGATGGCATGAAGCCCGATTTCGTTCTTTTCCCGTTTCTGGGTGCGTCCGTTCCGGCCAAATACCGGCACAGTATCCGGCTGGCTCACGGCGTCATACAACATCAGCGCTGTCCCGCTGGGAGCGTCGATCTTTTGATTGTGGTGCTTTTCAACGATTTCTATATCGAAATCCGGCAATAACCGCGCCGCCTGATGGGCCAGGGTTTTGAGCACGTAAACCCCCAGGCTCATATTGGCGCTGCGGAAAATGGGGATTTCTTTGGCGGCCTTGGTGATAGCGGCAAGGTCTTCTTCGTTGTAGCCTGTCGCGGCCAGCACTACGGGCATTTTATGCTTAATCGCGTATTCCAGCAGCGTGGGCAAGCATTCCGGACGGGAAAAATCCACGATTACGTCCGCTTCCTCCTGAACCAGGGAGAAGGAAGGAACCAACGGAAAAGCGCCTCCCTGTTCCGCGTGTACATCCACGCCGCAGGAAATAACGGCGTTTTCATCTTCGGCCAATCCGGCTACCTGGCGGCCCATGCGTCCGCAGGCCCCGGACAACAAAATCTTCAGCATATCAATCCTGCCTTTTGCATTTCTTCCTTGAGCCTTTGCTCATTTTTTTGGGAAAGGGGTACCAGGGGCAGCCACAGTTCATTTTCACACAAGCCCATCATCGCCGCTGCTGCCTTGACGGGGATGGGATTCACCTCGGAAAACAGGGCATTGATCAAGGGCAAATACTGTAAGTTCAGCTTCGCGGCCTGGTCGATGGGAAGATGGGTCATATCCCGCATGACAGCGGGGGCGATATTAGAAAGAACCGAAATCGTTCCCGCCCCGCCTACTGCACGCATGGGCCCCGTTAATTCATCGGAACCGGAATAGAAAGCGATATCGCTTCCGCAGAGCCTGATCATGTCCATGATTTGGGACATGTTTCCGGAGGCTTCCTTCATGCCGATGATGTTTTCCTGTTTGGAAAGCACAGCCAGCGTGTCCGGCAGCATATTGAGCCCGGTGCGGGAAGGCACGTTGTAAATAATCACAGGCAGCGCGCCGTCCCGGGCAATGGCTGTAAAATGGGCGATCAGACCGGCCTGGGTGGTTTTATTGTAATAAGGCGTCACGCACAATTGAGCGTCCGCGCCAAGCTCCCTGGCGCGGCGCGCACGGCGGATGACGTCGGCGGTGCAGTTGCCGCCCGTTCCCGCAATCACAGGCACTCGGCCATGAACCGTTTTCACGATGGTGGATAGCACCTGCTCCCAAAGCTCCGCCGTCATGGCGGCGGGTTCTCCAGTCGTGCCGCAGGCCACGATCCCATCAATTCCGTTTTCCAATTGGAAGTTCAGCAGTTTTTCCAGCGCGTCCCAATCCACCTGTCCTTCATGAATGGGGGTGATCAGCGCGGTGGCGCAGCCGGTAAACAGCGCGTTGGACATGGTTTACTCCTTTCGGGTGATATACCCTTTAGCGCAGAGCAGCTCCGCGGAAAGCACGCCGCCGCCGGCAGCGCCGCGAAGCGTGTTATGAGACAGGCATACAAAGCGATAATCAAACAGGGAATCCGTGCGCAGCCGCCCGATGCTCACGCCCATGCCGCGTTCAAAATCACGGTCGAGCCTGGTCTGGGGCCGGTCAGGAGCGTCCATGTATTGCAGGAAAGGCGTGGGGGCACTGGGCAAAGCCAATTCCTGGGCAACTGTGGTAAAGTTTTTCCAGCGTTCCAGCATTTCTTCCATGGTGGGCTTGCGCTCAAAGGAAACGCTGACAGCGGCCATGTGGCCGTCAGATACGGGCACACGCAGGCACTGGGCGCTGATCACAGGGGTTTTCGCCATGACGATTTGGGTGGCGTTTTCATTCAGGCTGCCCCAGATTTTCAGCGGTTCCTGCTCGCTCTTTTCCTCTTCGCCGCCGATGTAGGGGATCACGTTGTCCAGAATTTCCGGCCAGCGTTCAAAGGTTTTTCCCGCACCACTGATGGCCTGGTATGTGCACACAGAAATGTCCTTGATGCCATAGTCCATGAGAGGCGTCAGAGCGGGTACATAGCTTTGAATGGAGCAATTGGGTTTTACCGCGATAAAGCCGCGCTGGGTGCCCAGGCGCTTTTTCTGGGCCGGAATCACGCCCGCGTGATCCGCGTTGATTTCGGGGATCAGCATGGGCACGTCAGGCAGCATCCGGCATGCACTATTATTGCTGACCACGGGCGTTTCTGCTTTAGCATAGCTTTCCTCCAGAGCGCGGGTGGCCGCCTTGTCCATGGCCACGGCACAGAAAACAAAATCACACAGGGAAGCCACTTTTTCAACATCCGCCGCGTCCAAGACCGGCATTTTCGCCGCCTTTTCGGGGATGGGCCAGGGGAAAGCCCAGCGGCCTTCCACCGCTTCGGCGTAAGGCTTGCCGGCGCTGCGTCCGCTGGCGGCCAAAGCGGCAATTTCAAACCAGGGATGATTTTCCAACAGAGACACGAACCGCTGGCCCACCATACCGGTAGCGCCGATGATACCAACTCGATACTTGTTCATTTGCGCACATCCTTCCATCTTGCATACAAGATCAGATTATGCCAGGTCTACGGGAAACGTAACCTGTACAAAGTCTTTTAAAAATGCACTCTGCGCCGCACTTCTTCCCGCACTGCCCGATTATAATTGATAAAAAACAGAGCCAGCGCGATAAACAGACACGGTGCGAATACAAAGGGGGACCAGATCAGGCCGTCGGCCTGGCTGCCAGCGGCAGAGCAAAGCCATTCGATGGCGACGCATTCCACCGCCGCGGCAATAAAGCAGCTGGCAATCAGCGTAAGCACATTCAGATAGTCTTTCCTGAACAGCCACAAAAGAAGCAGCGCCAACGCCGTGCCCAGCGCCAAAGCTGGCAGCGCGATCGGGAAAAACCAGCCGCCGGAGCGGCTCATGGTTTCCACTAAAAACAGATACCCGTTCAGACTTACAAAAGCCGTAACCACAGCGCACAGGACCTGATGCTTTTGAGCAAGCAACGGAACCGACGCGGTTAAAAACAGCATGATCAGTGCGCCGGAAGCATAGCCGGACCAGGTAATGGTGCCATTGAGCATCAAATCCAGAACCAGGCACAGCAGCGCCGGAACGGCCAAAAGGACAGCCGCGATGGTCAGCAGATAGTGCTTGTTCTTTTTGAATTCCTGCTCGGGGGTGCGCACCGGATAGGGTCTTGGCGCATGAGGGTCCCGTGGCTCCGCTGGATCGAAAACCGGAGTCATGCACAGGGGACAGCGCTTTTCACTGTCTCCCAGCTTTACTCCGCAGTGAACACAGTAGGACATGATTCATTCATCCTCCAGATTGCTTTCCACGATTACCGGAATCTCTTGCTCCACCAGGAACCGCAGCATTTCCCGGGGCAATGTGGTTTCCCGGATATTGCTGGAAAACAGGAGCCGTAGTTCATTCCCGGTGGTGATGGCAGCACAGTTGCACAGCGGAGAGGAAGGCACACCCAGCTGAAATTCAAATCGCCTGATCAGCGTATCCGCGCCGGTGGGTATTTGCGTTCTGCCCAGGTTGGATAGGGTAGAGGTGACCAGCTTGTCTCCTGCTTGTCGGAATATGCCTTCGATCACCAGGTTTTTCAAAACCAACGGTACAAGCCGGATGAAAATGTTTTTTTCATCCGCCACGTTGGTAGCGATGGTGGCGGAAAGCAGCTTTGGATTCACCATGTATTTCATGAATGCCCGGGTTTCCTGCACGACTTCCTGGAAGGTATAATCTCCCAGGCGGGGATCGATGCCGGGATTGACGAAGGAAGAAAAGTTCCGCATGGTGGGAATCGGATAAAAGGAGCGCATATTCACCGGTACGCTGACCCGAACAGGCAGCTTTTTCCGCATATTCCGCAGCTCCTGATCCTGATACGCCGTCCACAGAAGAACAGCTGTCAGATACTCTGTCACCGTCACGCCCATTTCCCTGGCTTTTTCCAGGAGAGGCTTCACCGCAATAGAGGCCGCGATCAAGCGCAGGGTATGGGGCAATTCCGGTGTGGCGGGAAAATGATATGCCGCGCCTTCTTTTCTGGAAATCCTCACCTTTGGAAGGGGAATATGCAAAAACGCGTCCTGGGTTTCCTGGGGTGTGGCAGGATCTTTGGGGTTGAGCGCGCCATGATCAAATTCCACCTTTTTCCCGCCCAGCCTTAAGTATTCTACGGCCAGGGTTTTCATGAACACCAGGCCCCCGGAGCCGTCCGTCAGCGAATGGAAAAATTCCGCTGAAATCCGATTCCGAAAATAGAATACCCGCAGCAGATAGCCATTATCCTTCTTGTAGCGAAAAGGCATGCAGGGATGGCCTACATCCTCCCGCACAATAAACGGCGCCTGGTTTTCCTCCAAATAGTACCAAAACAGGCCAGCCTGCATTTTTACCTTGAAGGAAGGAAAACGTTTCAGCACCCGGTCCGCCGCTTTTTGCAGGCGCTCGGGATCAACAGGCTCAAAGAACTCTGCGGAAAGGCGGAATGTGCTGCTCCATTGCGCGGTGGCGACGGCAGGGTAAAGCTTGGCAGCGTTATCCAGCTTGAACCATTTCTTTCTGCCGCCCAAGCTCTTCCTCCCTCCTTCCTGATGGCTGCACTCTTGAAGGATTGATGCAGCTACGTTTAATTATACCATATTTTGTCGGGATATACAAGAGCTAAATGAATTATTTCGTAATCATAAATGAATTATTTCGTAGTAACTTAAAATAAAAATACTTTTTATATCAAGTTACGAAAACCATTATACCACAATGCTTTCAATAGTAAAGTACAGTTTTAAAAAAGTGGATTATATTAAAAACTTATACTTTTGGCGTATTCAAAGTTTATTATTAAAAACAGAATAGTTTTAAAAAGTATAGTTTTATGTATAGATCGATCGTCCGGATAAGGGCAGCATTTAAAACTATATTTTATTTTTTAAAGTACATCTTTTGAGAAGTATGGAAGGGGAAAAGTACTCTCGGTTTCGGGAGAAAAGGGGGTGCCCCCCTGCGGCAGGGGGAAGGGGGGAAAGCCCTTCCCCCGAGAGCAGGCCCAACACTATGGGAATAGTCAATCAGTCTATATTTATACAGTAAAGTAAATCTATGGTGGGGTACTATATAATCTTGTAATGCTATCCCTTTTCAAGTTCAATAGGTCAAAGAGAAACTTCTCTCGTGGATTTGTTCTCAATGGCACAAATACATGCCAAACCAAATTATCAATTTACAAACATCTGTTAGTTTGGTATTATTTCCGATGGGAGGGGGAAACAATATGAGTTATCCGGACAATGGTATCCTGTATGATCATCTTAGCAGCATTATTGAAGATAAACCTGGTGTTTCAGGAATGATGCACTACTCTGCAATGCTAAAACTCCAGAATGAAAAAGAATGTCCATATTGCCATAATCCGATAACGCTTGATAGAATTAACAAACATACCGTTTATATGATTGACCCTCTATCAAGGGCACCTATTATAATGCATATAAAGAGGCAACGCTATAATTGTAAAAAATGTGGTGGATTCGTAGCTCATGCAGATATTCTTACTCCTGGTGAGCAATTTACCAGGCAATTTATGGATTTTGTCGTGAACGAATGGATAGTTAATGGAGTAACATTTTCAGATTTAGCAGAAAAATATGAAATTAAAAGTCCTCGTACTATTGCTAAATATATAGACTCACTTATTGATATTTTTAAAGCAAAAAAGATACATATTGATACACCGGATTGGTTAATAGTTTTTAAATTCCAATATGGACATAATCTGTGTTCATGTATATATGGTTACAAAGATAATTGCTTCTTTGTTTGTGGTTTTTTAGACCAGTATAATAAGGTACAAATTGAAAACTATATAAGAAGCATTATCAATAAACCAGATCGGATCAAGGTCTTGGTGTATGACCTCGCAGAAAAAGTGCCCAATTTGTTTTCCGGTAGCAAATATACATTTTCTGCTATTGATACTTCATCAGCATATAACGATATATTTGACATGTTGTCTGATGAGAGTAAAGCAACCAGTTCTTCTGAACGTAAACAATATGAATTGCAAAAACAGAGTATTGCCCGAATATTAACTTCTTTATCGTCTATACAGTTCGAGTGCCTCCTATATGAGCTATCTAATTCTTTAGATAAATGGCTCAATGAACAACCACTCTCCGCCAGTAAAAGTACAAGCTACGGGAAACTTATTGCAGAAAAAGTCCAGAATGTCTTTAATGCATATCTATTAAACAGGAATCCAATTATGCCCGAAGCAAAAAAGACAAGAGAAGATTTGTGCCAACTTATTGAACTGAACAGGAAAAACAAATTATCATCAGAAAAAAACACTTATCGAGTAATGAATCAAAAGCCGATTCCTGCCAACTTATACTGCCAGCAAATACTTCATTCTAATAATATAGAAAGTAATACAGAGCAAAAAGATTCTCATGATAAGCATGATGAACCTTTAAAATGTGTTACGCTGCGTGTTGTTTTCGATACGCCAGAATATAAAGAGGCAGTTTATCAATATGAAATGCAACATAAAGAATTCTGCATCTACAATCCAGCAACAATAGATACGACTATCCAAAGGATGCAGAAGCATCAGGGATACACATATATAATGGAGAAGCTGACAAAATCAGCAAAATAAATCATCGATGATTCTGTCTTATTCCGGGCGTATTGTAAAGTGGCAAATATTTCGTATGCCTTCAGGGCAAAGGGAACCAGTACTCATACAGCAAGTGTTTGGGAGGATAGCGCACAAATGCCATTTCTTTCATGCGGAGAAACATCTCGAAAAATAGGTACTATAAGAATTAAATATCGACTAAAAACCGGGATGTAAATATTTGGCAATTTTTAATATCGCTATTCAAAATAATCAACATTCTGTTCGTATTTTTCGATATTTTGAGATTAACTTGCCTATCACGAAGGAATCTATAATTGTGAGTTTGTCGGATTTTTAAATCAGTGTTCAGTGTTCAGGGATCGGCAGATGCAGCGGCAAGTGCTCTTGTAACCGGAACATTGGATTATGATCCGGATACCCTCTGCAATCTTCATGGACATCATCACGATTGCGATTGCAGACATGATTACTGCGCCAATCATCACTGCCATGGCAATCGAACTATAAATGATGCGCTTATCCTGTTAGGCCCAGATGATAGGATTCAGTTATTCGGTATAATCAAGAAGCGTTCAACAGTGATGACCATAAGATAGAATCTTAGTATTTAGCTGAATTGTATCTCAGGTTTCTCACATCATCCCATAGTAATGTATGAGGTCCAAGAGCATTCCTGATCCAGCACCAATTCTCTGGCACAGAAACCCTGGGGAAACCTACACTGCCATGCTGAACATAAAACTTTCCATGGTATAGCTGAGCGCCTTCTTCATTGAAGTAAGAACCGTATTCAGGCTCGTTAGGGCCATATGCTTGATTCAATTTGAAGATCCCATCAAAATGGATTTGTCCATTCGCATAGTAATCCCTGCCTGACAACAGCCCCTTGATTTCCCAAATTCCCTCCTGTCTTGCATTCCCATTTGGATAGAAGGATATTCCAGAACCACAAGCTTTTCCATTCAGGGTAAATCCTTCATAGAGGAGCTTATCGTTTTCAAAAATCCTTTGCCACTTTGTTTTTCCAGCAACCCACTTATACATTTCCTGCCAGTTGATCTCATGATTTGTGAAGAAAAGATCAACCAGCTCGTCCTCGCTTATCAGCTTTGTTTTCATTTTTACATGCCTCCTTTATTACTCTATAAAGAGGCAAAAAAGCAGCCCATCGTACCGACAGGGCTGCATCATTTTCCTTTTGCTCCTATCGGTCAAGCTTTGGCACCTTACCTTGCGGCAGGTTGTCGTGCGGTCGCAGAGCTTGTCTCTCGCGCACTCTTTATAGGTCAACATCAATATATCATATAATGGGCTAAAAAGCAAGCTGTGTTCTATTTGTTAATAATTTCCGTCACCATAATCAGCCAATGCTTCCAGCTTGTTGTCCTTGTAATTTCCGTAGCCAACGCCAAGCATTGTCAACCGGATTCCGCTTTTCTTCTTTTCCATGACAAGGCGTGCCAGATCTCCTTCGCTTGTCATTCCGACATTGAAATCTCCATCTGTGGCCATCAGAATCCGGTTGACGCCTCCGTCCACCGCATGCTTTTCAGCCAGTGTATATGCTGTTTGTATGCCCGCTGCACTGTTTGTTGAACCAGATGCACGCAAGTCTGATATGGCTTCCATGATTCTTGTTTTGTCAGCTGCCGGAACTCCGTCCAGTACAACCCTGTCACTGCTTGCGTATGTAACAATGGAAACAGTATCTGTTGGCGCAAGCTCATCCAGCATCAATTGGAATGCGCGTTTTACCAAATCGAGACGATCCGACCCAAACATTGATCCCGACACATCGATCAGAAACACCAAATTGTGACGCGGGCGGTCTTCGTCTTTTATTTTTTCAGCTTGCACACCAATTTGCAACAGCAATGCATCCTTATTCCACGGGCAGTCGGCAAGTTCCATACTGACGCCAAATGGTTCTTCATTTTGCGGTTCTGCATAATCATATGAGAAATAGTTCAGCATTTCCTCAACCCTTACTGCATCTGCCGGAACTTCCATGCCGGCAAGGATCAAAGCCCGGATTTGTGCATAGGATGCAGTGTCCACATCTGCCGCAAATGTTGAGAGCGGATTTACAGAAGCGAAATGAAAACCGTTTTCCGATACATAAGAATATTCATTGATATTCCATTCAGCCTCTTGTGGAGCGTACATCATCTTGGAAGCAGGCATCTCGACAGAAGCGCCGTAGCTGCTCCCAACCCCCATGAAAATTCCACCACCGGAATTTGTGGCAGGCATACCATCAGACCAAGAATAGCTCATGCCATCATATGCCCCTGCATCCTCGTACACATCATATCCGTATTCGCTATCGCCTCCTTTTAAGCCAGGCAGAATATGTGAAAGTCATGGAAGCGGAATATTCCAAGGAGGTCTATCAGGAACAGAACGAATGAATGGTAAATCATAGCGCCAAAGTGATAGCAGTCTATAATGGGAAGCCAAGCGGGACACGAAACACTATCCGGTACGCAAAGATGTGCAAAGTGCCCATTTTGCTTCTTTCTGGCTAGTAATGTGGGGCTGCCCAATCAGCGGGCAGCCCTATTGTTTTTCAGACCAGATCGTCAAGTTTTTCAAGCCCAACTCTATTTCCAGACTATCCCCATATAAATAAAACAGAATATGCATTGACAACTTAAACTACATAATTTATAATTTAAATCGTGGCTTGACCGTTTGAAAGGAGTACCATCATGACTATAGAGGAACAAATAAAGGTATTATGCATTCGATGTGGAATAAGTGTTTCAGAGCTGGCCAGACGCCTTGGAACAAGTCCACAAAACTTTAATGGGAAACTGCGTCGAGAAAGTCTTTCCGTTATCGATATGGAGAAAATCGCGGAAGCAACAGGAACTGAATTTCGACGGGAATATATATTGAAGAATGGAGAGAGGATTTGATGGAATATCAAAAGTATTACTCCAACCGTGATACGATCTCCTTGTTTTCTGGCGCAATGGGTTTAGATATCGGCTTGACAGAGGCAGGGCTGAATATTGTCATAGGACAGGATTTTGAGCCAACCTGTGTTGCTACAATGAAAGCAAATGGACATAATGTCCTTGGCGGAGATATTAGGGAAATACAGCCACAGCAACTCTTAGAATTAACAGGTCTACACCAAGGAGAGCCGTTTATGATTTGCGGCGGGCCTCCGTGCCAACCATTTTCTACAGCCGGAAAGCGTCTTGGTATAAATGATCCCCGTGGTAGTTTATTCATGGATTTTATTCGAATGATTGATTATATTAGGCCACGCTTTTTCGTGATGGAAAATGTAAAAGGTATCATGTCTGCTCCTTTGAAGCATGTTCCAGGAACAGAACATGACGACAATGATCCGGAACAAAAGCTAGGAACAGTACTCGATGTAATCCTCTCGGAATTCAATAAGCTTAACTACAAAACAGTTTATGGCCTTTTAGATGCAGTGAATTATGGTGTGCCTCAGTTTCGTGAACGTTTTGTTCTTATCGGAAGCCGAGATAATGAGGATATTTTTCTACCGGTTCCTACGCATTTTCAGATGCATCAGAAGCCAGAATACAGATGGAAAACTGTAGGAGAAGCTATTAAAGACTTGGAGAACAATCCTGGCGAATGCGGAACACTAACGCCGGAACGAATGAAATATCTGCGTATGGTGCCGGAAGGTGGAAATTGGCGTGATTTACCCAAGGATTTGATTCCTGAAGCCATGGGTGGTGCATATGAATCTGGCGGTGGGAAAGTTGGTTTTTATCGACGGCTTATAATGGCCCCCATGTCAAGACCACCAGCAAAAAAATATTGGTGAACGGAAGGTTCGTTAGGCGGCGGCAAGCAGCCATGAAAAGTTCATCCGCGAAAGTCCCTTGACAATGGGCGCCCGGTGCGGTTAGGCTGTCCGCCAGGCCAATCCAAGCGAAGCGCGGGGTTGGCCCATTGGCCTGAAAACCGCACCGGAGGGCCCCGTTGTCAAGGGAACCGTGAATGAAGTTTTCAGGGCGTCGGTGGGCGTTAAGCTCAGGCGCAGACGGAAAAGCTCGCGGCAAACACAGCGGCCGGAGTTTCGTAACCCAGCGCCATGTGGGGGCGGACGGTGTTGTACTGGCTGATGTAGTCCTCGATGCAGGCTTTCAGTTCCCGTTCCGTCTCGAATTCTTCTACATATAGCTTCTCCGTCTTCAGGCTGCGGAACCACCGCTCGATCATGATGTTGTCCGCCCAGCGTCTTCTGCCGTCCATGCTTTGGCGGATATGGAGTTCCTTCAGCAGCGCCTTGTACTCATCGCTGGTAAACTGGCTTCCCTGGTCTGAATTGATGATGGCCGGGGTTCCGTGGGTTTTGACCGCTTCCCGGACAGCGTCCAGGACGGCCTTGGTGCTCAGTGTGTCCGACAGCTTCCAGCCCACGATCTTCCGGCTGTACCAGTCGATGATCCCGGTCAGGTACATGTGCCGGTGGTTCAGCTTCACATAGGTGATGTCGATAGACCATGCCTGGTTTGGAAGCTGTGCCTCAAAGTTCCGAAGCAGATAGGGCACGATGGCTTCCTTGAAGTTCCGCTTCGACAGGTTCGCTTTGGGATAGATCGGGCAGATACCCATCTCGCCCATGTACTTGCTCACCGTCTTCCGGCTGACAAGGTATCCCTCTGTCCGCAGCAGTTGCCGGATCTTCCTTGCTCCCCAGGTCGGATTCTGCGTGCTCCACCAGTCGATCCGCGCCATGATCTTTTCTTTTCGTTCCTTCGCTTCCTCATCCGGCGTCTTGGGCCTGTAGTACACACTCGAACGGTTCATCCCCAGCAGCTCACACTGCCGCCGGACCGACAGTTCATTCGTCCTTTGGATGAAACTGAGGCACGGGCAGCCCACAGCGGCGAAAGGCGTCCTGGACGAAGTCCCGCTCCAGCGTCAGTTGACCGATCGTTCTGAGCATCTGCTGCTTTTCCTTCTCCAGGCGTTCCTCCTTCCGCTTCGCTTTCGTCTCCTCTTTCCGGCTGTCCTCGAAGACCATGCTGGCCTTCTCCAGGAATTCTGTCTTCCACTTCCGGATCAGGTTCGGGTTGATGCTGTACTCCTGCGCCAGCTCCCCGATTTCCTTCTCTCCCTGCAACACCTGCAGGACTACCTTGGCCTTGAATTCTGGACTGTAGTGCTGGTAATTCATGGTATCCTCTCCTTCGTCTTTCATTCTACCATGTTCACCTTTTTTTCGCTACTGCTGGTCCAGTTCCACGGGAACATTATAGAAAGCCCAGGAAAGTATGTTGGATTACCTGCGGGATAAGTTCCGTGACGGGGAAAACCACTGGCTTACCATCATCAATCGTCTGGTGTACAATACCGGCGCTTCCCTGGAGCCCTGGCCGCCATCTGCCCCTTAAGGGGCATGCACCTACTTTGTTTCGCTGTCAAAGGGGAAAATGTGTATCATTAGTCCCGAAAGGGGGCTAATGCCATGAGCGACATTCCATATTCCCAGAAATGGCAGGACGAACAGGCTTTGTCCCGGTTCCAGATGATCTCACCGCTGCTGGACACGGAACTGGACGCCAAGAAGAAGAATACATTGCGCCAACAAATTGCCCAGGACAAGGACATTTCCATCCGCACCCTGTACCGTTGGGAAAAGCTGCATTCTGCGGGCGGATTTTCGGCGCTTAAACCTGCGAATCGCGCGCAGCGCCGTTCCGCAAAGCTGCCGAAGAACTTCAGCGAGGTGCTTCAGCAAGCGATCCTGCTGAAGCGCGAGGTGCCACTGCGCTCGGTGGAGCAGATCATCTACATCCTGGAGGGCGAGGGGTGGGTCGGACATGGAGAACTGAAACGCTCCACGCTGCAGCGGTATCTGTACCGGTCTGCCGGAGGCTCACCCAGTATTTCAGCCCGCTTTCGATCACGTACCGCTCCGCCGCAATTTTGGACACCGCGTAATAATCGAACATGCTGGGCTTGATGGGGGATCGCCTACCCGGTCCCAATGGATGGGCGGCATCCGGTCACCGGTCTTCGCCACGGTGCCGATGTACACAAAGCGGGTGGTGTCGTCCTGGCCCAGCTTTTTCACCGCTTCGATCAGGTGCCGGGTGCCGCCGAAATTGACCTCCATTGATGATCATTATACGCTGATGTCCCGCCGCCCGGTGAGCTTGAAGAACAGCAGCAGGGAGAGCACGCTGGTGACGGTCAGCACGGTGGAATAGGCCGCGGCGTTGCCGAAGCAGTCGCGGATGACTTCGGTGTACACGGCTACGGTCAGGGTCTGGGTGCTGGCCCGGTAGAGCATGATGGAGGAGCTCAGCTCGCTGATGACCGTGACCCAGCTCATGATGGCCCCGGAAATGACGCCGGGCATCATCATCGGCAGCATGATTTCCCCGAAAGACCGCATCTCCGACGCGCCCAGGGACACGGCGGCTTCCTCGATGGAGGGGCTGATCTGGCTGATGATGGCTGTGCTGGAACGAATCGTGTAGGGCATGCGGCGCACGGTCAGGGAAATGATGATGATCATGGCCGTGCCCGTCAGCGCCAGCGGCGGCTGGGCGAAGGCGTACAGGAAGCAGATACCAAGCACCGAGCCGGGGATGATGTAGGGCAGCATGGTCAGGGTATCCACCGTGCTGGTCACGATGGACTTCCTGCGCACCGCCAGGTAGGAAATCAGCACGCCCAGCACCACCACCAGGGCGATGGCGGCCAGGCCAAACAGGTAGGTGTTGGGAATGACCCGGGGATTCTTGGAGAAAATGGTCTGGTAATTGACGAGGGAGAATTCGCCGGTAAAAATGCCGGGGGTGGATTCCTTCATGAACGAGGTCACGATGACCGTGATCTGGGGCAGCAGCGCCAGCAGCACCACCAGGTACACGAATCCATGGCACAGGATTTTGGGCACTGTCCGCTGCACGCGGGGCAGCATGGGTTTCAGCGCCGACATGGCGTAGCTGTGGCGGCTGGCGATCCAGCGCTGGAGGAAGAAGAACACCAGCGTAATCGCCATGATGATCACGCACAGGGCGGCGGCAAAATAGCTGTCGTTGGTCACTTCGCCCATGAACTGGTTATACAGCACCACGGGGAAAGTGCGGTAGCCCTCGCCGATGAGCATGGGCGTGCCGAAGTCGGAGAACACCCGCATGAACACCAGCAGGGAGGAGGCCAGCACCGTGGGCAGCACCAGCGGCAGAATGATGCCCGTGACGCGCTGGAAGTTGTTGGCCCCCAGGCTTTCCGCCGCTTCGTTCAGGGAGTTGTCCAGGTTTTGCAGCGCGCCTGCCACATACATGTATACCAGCGGGAAGGATTGCAGCGAGAACACCAGCACGATGCCCGCGAACCCGTAAATGCCGCCGAACTGGATGCCGAACAGGCTGTTGATGGCCCGGGTGAACAGGCCGTTGCGGCCCAGCAGCTGGATCCAGGCGTAAGCGCCGATGAAGGGCGGGGACAGATA
>ODAI011362353.1_pt1 | contig 22214 bp, 26 predicted proteins | sample 1539321 | NCBI WGS metagenome assembly ODAI01 (sample SAMN02144231, study PRJEB22623) | gut metagenome | biome: sheep rumen | host: Ovis aries | place: New Zealand | reverse complement strand
TCATCAGAATATTTCTTGAACTTTTGACCTTTTTTAGCCACAAAAATACACCTCCTTTCGGAAGTGTATTATACCACTTTTATTGAACTACTTTTTTTATTTGTGTCTACTCTAAGGGGTGCAGTTCATTTGTTCTACAATTTTTATTTTGATATTATTTCGCATATTAGGTTACTTATTTCTGTTGGATTATCTATTGGTAGTCCTTCGATAAGTCTTGCTTGTGAATAGAGTATTTTTGTATATTTTTCAAGTTCTTCTTTATTATTTTCATAAAGATTTTTTATTTTATTTGCTATCTCATGATTCTCGTTGATTTCAAGTATAAGGTTAGCTTTTATTTTTTCATTTGTTGGCATAGCATTTATTACTTTTTCCATTTCTACTGATATTTCACCTTTTGTTGTTAAGCAGACTGGGTGTGTTTTTAATCTGTTTGTGAATTTAACTTCTTCTACTTGGTTATTTAATGATTCTTGCATAAACTTAAATATATCTTTGAATTCTTTATTCTTTTTTTCTGTTTTTGTTTTTTCTTCTTTTGTTTCTAAGTCCAAATCATTTGATGAAACATTCATGAATTTTTTTTCTTCATATTCCATTAAAACTTGTACAACGAATTCGTCTACATAGTCTGTTAGATAAAGTATATCGTATCCTTTTTGTTTAACTTGTTCTACTTGTGGAAGTTTGTCAATTTTTTCTATTGTTTCTCCGTTTGCATAGTAAATGTTTTTTTGTTCTTTTTGCATATTTTCTACATATTCTTTTAATGTTATGTAGTCTTGTTTATTTGATGAATAGAATAGGATTAAGTCTTTTAATTTATCTTTATCTATTCCGTAGTTATTATAAGCGCCAAATTTTATTTGCATTCCAAATGTTTTAAAGAATTTTTTATATTCTTCTCTATTGTTATTTAGCATGTTTGTTAGTTCGTTTTTTATTTTGTTTTCTATGCTTTTTTCTATTATTTTTATGTTTTTGTCTTGTTGTAGTGTTTCTCTTGATATATTTAGTGAGATATCTTCTGTGTCTACTATTCCTCTTACAAAACTAAAATAGTCTGGTAGTAATTCTTGGCATTTTTCCATTATCAATACACCATTTGTATATAGTTGTAGTCCTTTTTCATATTCTTTTGTGTAAAAGTCGTATGGTGCATGACTTGGTATAAATAGTATTGATTTGTAGCTACATTGTCCTTCTACGCTTGTATGTATTGTTTTTAGTGGTTTTTCATAGTCATAAAATTTATCGGTATAAAAATTATTGTATTCTTCTTCTGATATTTCTTTTTTATTTTTCTTCCATAATGGAATTTGACTATTTAGTGTTTCATCTTCTATCTTGTCAATATATTCACTGTCTGATCCTTCTTTTAATACTCTATTATTTACTTGCATTATTATTGGATATGTAATATAGTCTGAGTATTTTTTTATTATTGATCTTATTTTATATTCTTCTAAGTAGTCACTATAATTTATATCTTCTGTGTCTTCTTTTAGTTTAAGTGTTATTGTTGTGCCATAAGAGTCTTTTGTTGTTTCTTCTATTGTATATCCATCTACTCCATCTGATTTCCATATAAATGCTTTTTCACTGTTATATGGTTTTGATGATACTTCTACGCTTTGCGCTACCATAAATGATGAATAGAATCCTACTCCAAATTGTCCTATTATATTTACGTCTGTTTGATCACTGTTTTCTTCTTTAAATGATAATGATCCACTTTGGGCTATTGTTCCTAAATTATTTTCTAATTCTTCTTTGCTCATTCCACAACCATTATCTATTATTCTTAATTGTCTAGATTCTTTGTCTACTTCTATTTTTATTTTTAGTTGTTGTTTTTCTATTTTAATATTTTTATCTGTTAGTGATTTATAGTATATTTTGTCTAATGCATCACTAGCGTTAGATATTAGTTCTCTTAAATATATATCCTTGTTTGTATAGATTGAATTAATCATCATATCTAGTAGTTTTTTTGATTCTGCTTTAAATTGTTTTTTCATTTTATCACCCTCATTTTTAATGATACTATTATTTTTAGCACTTGTCAAGTGTAAGTGCTAAAAAGACAAATTTTATTTTGTCTTGTATTTGCAAATATCAATTAGTTTACAGTTTTGACATTGTGGTTTTTGTGCTTTACAGTGGTATCTTCCGAATAGTACTAGTTGGTGATGTAATCTATTTAATTTTTCTTTTGGAAATTTTTTGTTTAGTTTTTTTTCTATTATTGTTACATCGTCATTTTTGTTTGCTAGTCCTAATCTTTTTGATACTCTTGATACGTGTGTGTCTACTGCTATACATGGTACGTTATATATATTACTCAATACTACATTTGTTGTTTTTCTTCCTACTCCTGGTAGTGATTCTAAATATTTTCTATCATTTGGTAATGTTCCTATTTTGGATAGTTCTTGTGCTATTTTTATTGTATTTTGTGCCTTTTTATTATATGTTCCTAGTGGTCTAATTATTTTTATTACATCTTCTAATTTTGCTTTTGACAGTTCTTCTAAGCTTGGATATTTTTTAAATAGTACGCTTGTTACTTCGTTTACTCTTTTATCTGTTGTTTGAGCGCTTAACATTGTGGCAATTAATAGTTCATAGTCTTTGTTATAATTAAGTTCGCATTTTGGGTTAGGTATTATTTCGTCTAAGTAGTTTTCTATTTTATCTATCATTTAACCAATCATAATTTAGGATATCATTTTTTGGTTTTTGTTCTTTTTTTTGTTTGAATGATATTCTTGATTTTTCTACGTCTTCTTGTGTTTTTATACCTTTTTTTGCCCATTCGCTTATTATTTTGTCTATGTATCTTAGGTTACTTACTCCATTATATGTTGCTTCTTTTAATGCGAGTTTAATTGTTTCTTCGGTTGTTCCATTTTCAAGCCAAGCTCCTATTATTTCATATTCTATTGGTGATATTGTTCTTCCAAATTCTTTTTCGAATATATCATATATGCTTGTTTTTTCTTCTTGTTTATCTTGGTTTAGTATATTAAATGTCAATTTTTCGTATAGTCCTTCAAGATTTATATATTCGTTTCTTTTTGTTCCTATTTTTTTTAGTTCTATATTTAATATTCCTTTTGTTTTTAGTGTTTCTATATTTTCCATTACTTCGCTTAAGTTTATATTTAAGTCATTACTTATTTGTTTTGGATTAAATATGTCTGTATTATTTATTATATAAATTATGAATATTAGTTCTTTTTCTGTTAATCCTATTTTTTTATAATTTGTGAACAGTATTCTTGGAATTGTCATGTCTCTATTTTGTATTATATTTTTTATTGTTTCTGTCATTTGTACCACCTGTTTCATTATACATTAATATTTTATATAATGTAATTGTTTTTTTGAAAAAAAAGTATCTTTATGACACTTTATGTTTTTTTTCAATATATTTTTTTATTTGTTCATTTGTATTTTCTAATTTGTTATATATAATTTGTTTTTCTATATCTTTATATATTTCTGATATTGTTTTTGATGTTGCTTTTGTTATTTCACATATTTCAAAAAAGTTTATGTCTATTTCGTCTCTATCTTTTATTTTTAGCTCGTCATATAGTTTTTTTATATTTTTGTTTTCTTGTTTTATTTCATTTACTATTTCTAATATTTCTGGACCATATTTATATAGGTTATACAAATCAAATTTTTTGTTTTTTAGTTTTATTACTTTGTTAATTTGTTTGTATTCTTCTTTTGTAAAGTTATATGAATCATCTATTAGTATTTGTGCCCATATTCCGTTTATGTTTTTTGTTAGTTTTAAATTATCTAGGTTTATTTTTAGGTATGGTTCTAGATTGTATTTTTTTATTAGTTCTATTCCATATTTAGCGTTTTTATCTTTTAGTATTTTTTCTAGTTCTTGTTTTTTTCTGTCTGTTGATAAGTTTTCTAAATATGCTTTATATTTATTAATTGCTTGATCTAGTTTTTTATCTATTTTAAAGTTTAGATGTGTTGCGAATCTGATTGCTCTTAGTATTCTTAATGAGTCTTCTTTTATTTTTGTTTTTGGTCCTATTAGTCTTATTATTTTATTGTCTAAGTCTGTTTTTGCGTCTTTTATGTCTACGTAGTTTTCTTGTGCATCGATACATAATGTATTTATTATAAAGTCTCTTCTTTTTAGGTCTTTTTTTAGTGATTTTGTATATTTTATTTTTTTTGGAAATCTATTTTTTAGATAATTTTTTTCTTTTCTAAATGTTGTTATTTCATATTCTTGATTTTTATATTTTATTTTGTATGAACCATATTTATTATTTTTTATGTTTTTGAAAATTTTTTTTAAATTTTTGTATTTTGCGTTTGTGCATATATCTATGTCTTCGTTTATTATATTTAGATATTTGTCTCTTGGATAACCTCCTATTATGTATGCTTCAAAATTATTTTTATTTAATATTTTTAATATTTCTAGTGCTGTTTTGTACATCTTATTCGTATGTTGATGTTAAATTGAAGTATTCTTCTAGTGTTATCCAATTTCCGTTATTATAGAGTTTTTCTGCAAGTTCGGTTCCTACATATCTAAGATGCCATGATTCATATTGGTATCCTGTTTTATCTTCTTTTCCTTTTGGATATCTTAAAATTAGTCCATATTTTTGGCAGTTATCTTTTACCCATTGTCCTTCTGGTGTGTATGCGAATGAATCATCTATAGTATTTAAGTCAAATGCAAGTCCTGTTTGGTGTTCTGAATGTCCTGGACGTGCTGAATATGTATCTGCTAATTCTTTTCCATCTTGTGCTACGTAATTATTATATAAATTTTCTTGGTATGAGTATGATCTAAATCCTGATGATATATATATATTTAGTCCTAGGCTTAGTGCATCTGCTTTCATTTCGTTAAATGCGTTTATTGTTTCACTTGTTAAACATGTTGTACAATATTCGTATCCTTCTGAATTTGGTGCTCTAAATGTTTCTGGTAGACTATATGTTTTATTTACTATCATTATGCCGTTAACGTATGTAACACCATCGATTGTTTCTATTTTATTTTCCTCCTTAATGGTTTCTTTTTCTGGGGATTGTTCTTGTTTGTTTTCTTGATTTTGTATATTTTCTGTTATTGTTTGTGGTTCTAATTTATTATATGTTTCACAGGATTTATTTATTTCTTTTTCTACTAATATTGTTATTATACAAATAAATAATCCGATTAGTGTGTATACTATAAAGCGTTTAATTGCTTTTTTTGTATTAGTTATTAATACTAATTTAATAAATCCAATTATTGTTAAGATAATTGGAATTATATATTTTAGTATTATAAATATGTATTTTATTGATTTTATGTTGTTACATAAATTATTCATTTTTTTACTCCTTTTTATTCATATTTTGATGTAATACCTAAGTATTCTTCTAGTGTTATCCAATTTCCTTTATTGTAAAGTTTTTTGTTATATGTTTTTGTTGTAGTATCTTTCCTACATGGCTTAAAGAGTTTCAGACTTTAAGAGTGTTATAACTGGGCGAACGCCACAATTTTCATTATGCGTACTACTATAATAGAATGAATGGGCCATCGAATAGTCCATCATTACTGTCCAAGCACCCTTTCCTCCAGCTAAAGGGTTAGAAACAGTCCAATATCCTATCCAACTGTTATCATCTGATTTATTTAGATTATCGAATAGCCATGCATATTTTATTTCATTATCTTCAGAAAAATTATAACGGCTGTATACCTCAATAGGTAGTGTTGCGATATCAATTATTTTAATAATTTCTTCTACTGATATCAATCTTGCCGTATATCTACTATAATTTATTGTATATGTATCATGATTTATTTGTGTATTATATGTATCATCGCATATTATTCCAGAATTACATACTTCTGTATATGTTTCCGTATATGCATCACGTCTTAATGGTATATTCCACGAATCTGTATCCGCATGTAATTGATTTAATACAGTCAATGGTCCTTGTTGATCTCCTGTGAATTTTTGTCCTTCTGGGTAACTTATTCCTACATTTTCTGGTGGAAGGTTCCAGTCATTTTCCGATAACCAAGCTACACGTTCAGTTGTATTTTTTTCTAATATTAAATTAACATATGTTTTTCCGTTTTGTACAAATTCACTATACGCATACCATTTCAAGCATCCTGATTCTCCAGCTGTGCATTTTCTTGCACTTTCATTTGTTTCCACATTTCCGGGATTGTAATATACTGGATTTTCTCCTACCCATGATGCATCGTAGTATTTTACTCCATCACTAAATGTTTTGCCCGGTATTGTTTTTTCTTCGTTTAATTTTGCTTCTTCGTTTGATTCTGTATTATTATTTATTGGATTACAGTTTTCGTCGTATTCTTGGTCTATAAAGCCTGGACAAAGTTTGTTTCCATTTTGATCTATTTGTTCACATTTATCTGGATTTATTAGGCAGTATACGCAACTCATTACATTGTTATTTGCTCCTACTACTAGTGATACTGCAAAGTTTATTATTGATATTACAAAGAATATAATTATTGCTGCAATTATATTATTTATTAATTTATTTTTTGCTTTTTTCATTTCATCTTCTACGTTACTTGAAAATGTAACTTTAAAGAATGATATCATTCCGCTAATTACTAGTAATATTGGTATAAATATTTTTACTATTGTCATAAGTGTAGATATTAATTGTGCTAGTAATAGTGGCATTTTATTATCGTTTCCACAAACTACGTATTGTGCAGCATGTGTAATTTCTGGTACTACTAATAATAGTAGTGATGTTAGCATTAGTTTTTTTCTTTTCATATTACACCTCTTACTATTTATAGTTTAGCACATTATACATTTTAAAGCAAGAAAAAAAGGCTTATTAGCCCTTGTTTCTAATTAGTTTAAAGCGTCTTTTAATTTTGATCCAGCTTTAATTTTAGCAACATTGTGTGCAGCAACTGGGATTTTAGCTCCAGTTCTTGGATTTCTTGCTTCAGAAGCTTCTTTATGAACTTTTTCGAAAGTAGCAAAACCTGTTAATGTTACTTTTCCTTCTTTTTTTAATCCTTTTATTACACCATTCATCATTGCTTCTAATGCACGTGATGAATCAGCTTTTGTTAATCCTGTTTCTTCTGCAATAAAATTTACTAAATCTGTTTTTGTCATTTAAAATACCTCCTATATGTTAAGCTCTATTTTGCTTACAATCTAAGAATATCATGTTTTGTTTATAAAATCAATATAATTTTTTTATTTTTTTTATTTTATTGGTTTTGAATATTAATTTGTGTTATATTTGAGCTATATATATCGTTTAAAAATGTTATTTTTGATTTTCGTGATAGTTTCATAATGCCACTATTTATTATTACATTATTATTTTTTAGTTTTATTATTCCTCTTACTTTTTTTGGAAATAGTTCTTTATATGGTGATATGAGTCCAAAGTTTCCTGGTATAAATGATGGTAACATACCACCATGTGTATGTCCACATAGTACTAAATCTATTTTATTAAAGTTTGTTATATTTTTATAGTTATCTTTTTTTAATATCATCATTGGTGTGTGTAGTAGAAGTATTTTGTATTTTTCTTTTGTGGTTTTTATTAATTTTTCTAGCGTTTTATTGTATTTTTCATTTGGTAATTCTTTTTTCTTATAGTAATTATAATCTGGATTATATCCTATAAATGATATGTTTTTTTCTTCATAGATTTCATTATCTAATATTATTATATTTTCTGTTTGAAGTTTTTTTAACCAATTTATGTCGTCTGTTTTTCCATAACCATTGTTTGTTTGTTTTATATATTCGTGATTTCCTATTGATATTATTGTTTTTGATATTTTTGATAGTTCTTTTAACCAGTTTGTAAAATCTTTAAAGTTTTTATCGTTTATTACGTCATATATATCTATTAGGTCTCCTGTTATGCATATGTAGTTTGGTTTTATATTTTTTATTTTGTTTTTTATCAGTTCTAATCTTTTTATGTTATAGTTATGTGCAAAGTGTATGTCTGATATATGAGCTATTGTTATGTTTATTTTTTTATTATTTTCAATATTATATTTTTTGTATTCTATTCTCATGCAATCACCTTTTCTATTATATCATTATTTAAAAAAAAAGATGACTTTAAATCATCTATAGTACTATTGCGAATAGGTTTCCTGAGCCTTTGTTTACTAGTTTTGATAGTGTCTGGCCTAGTTTATGTCTTGCATTTTCTGGCATTAGTGAGAGTTTTGCTTGTATTCCTTCTTTTACAATTACGTCTAGACTTCTTCCGAATATTTCACTTTTCCATATATTTGTTGGGTCTGTTTCTTGGTCTTTCATTAGATATTCTATTAGTTCTTTACTTTGTATTTCCGATCCTATAATTGGTTCGAATGTTGATTCTACGTCTACTCGTATCATGTGTATTGATGGTGCGACTGCTTTTAGTTTTACTCCGTATCTACTTCCTTGTTTTATTATTTCTGGTGTGTCTAATTTCATATCTTCTAGTGTTGGAGATGCGACTCCATATCCTGTTGTTTTTACCATTTTGAGTGCTGATTTTATTTGGTCATATTCGTGTTTTGCTTCATTATATTCTTGGAAGAGTGATAGTAGTTGTGATTTATTTGTTATTTCTACTCCTATTATTTCTTTTAGAACTTGATTGTATAAGTTTTCTGGTGCGGTTAAGTTTATTGTTACTATTCCTGTAGATGTATCTACGTCTGATATAAATGATCTTTCTATGTATTCACAGTTTTGAAAATGACTGATTATATTATCTATGTCTCTTACTTTATCTATTTCAAATACACTTTCTCTTATTTTTTCTATATATATTTTTTTTAACCAATTATCTTTTGATAGGCACGCAATCCATTCTGGCATGTTCACGCTTACTTCTATTACTGGGAATTCATATAAAGCTTCTTTTAGTATATTATACATATCTATTTCTTTCATGCTTTCTATGTTTATTGGTAATACTGGTACTTCATAATTTTCTTTTAGGTTTTGTGCTAATCTTTCTGTTTCTGGTAACATTGGATGTGCTGAGTTTAATAATACTATAAATGGTTTTCCTATTTCTTTTAATTCTGATACTATTCTTTCCTCGGCTTCTATGTAGTTTTTTCTTTCTATTTCTCCAAATGAACCATCTGTTGTTACAAGTATTCCTATACTTGAGTGGTCTTTTATTACTTTTCCTGTACCTATTTCTGCTGCTTCTACAAATGGAATTTCCTCGTCATACCAGTATGACCTGTTTTCGTGATACCCATAAGTCTTTTTAAAAATTGCTCAAAAGCAACCTGTATTTTTCTTATACTAATACTTCACTTTTTTTAATTCTATAATGAATTTCTAGTTTTTTATCTTTAGTTACATATATCTTATCAATTAATCTATTCATAATCTCTCTTGTTGGTTTTTTCATATCAAGAAAACTTTTAATTATATCTAAATATTCAACATAACAAGAGGAATCTTCATTTATACTAGAAATTTCTTCTTTTAATTTTTCTAATTTTTCGTTTGCAGTTTTAATATCTTCTTCAGTAGTTTTAAATAGTCTAGAGTAAGTTTCAACACTTATAATATTATTAAACTTATCATCATATAAAGAGTCTTGTTTTCTTTTTAATTCAGCTATCTTTAAATTAAGTTCATCAATCTTTTTTAGTTTTTCTAATTTTGGATCAACATATTCATTTTTTATAATACTTTCAAATTCATCCTTATCATTGATATATTGATTAGCCATATTACTTAATTTATCATAAATCGTTTTTTCTAGTTTTGTATAGTTAATATAATGAGAAAAGCATATATCATACTTACTGAATTTGCGATAGTTATTACAGTTCATTGTAATTCTATCTCTTTTCTTATCGTAACTAATACTCATTCTAGCACCACAATCTTTACAATAGACTAAATCAGATAAAACATAATCAACATTTCTTCTATCTGGATTATAATTATTTGAAGAATCTTTAATAGATTGTGCGATTTCAAATGTTTTCCTATCAATTATTGGTTCATGTGCATTTTCTTTTATACACCATTCATTTTCAGGAACACTTTTTCTTTTCTTAATTTTGTAATTTACTTTTTGAAATCTGTGTTGAATTAAATCTCCAATATAAACTCTATTTTTTATTATATTACTGACAGTTGTGTGTTTCCATATTTCTGGGTGACTAAATCTATCCAATTTAGAACCTGAATATTTATACATTACTGGTGTTGGTAATTCTTCTCTTGTTAATATTTCAGCAATTTGTGAACTACCATAACCTGCAACATATAAATCAAATATCTTCTTTACTACAGGAGCAGTATTTGGGTCTGGTATTAATCTGTGTTTATCTTCTGGGTCTCTCATATAGCCATAAGATGGAGCACTACCACAAAATTTACCATCTTTTTTCATTTGAAGTAAGTTTGAACGAACTTTTTTAGAAATGTCTTTAGCGTACATATCATTCATACTTAATCTAAATGGCATCATATCTGAGCCACTTGTTTCAAAAAAAGTATCTATATCATCATTTACTGCAATATATCTAACATCGTTTTCTGGAAAAAATGTTTCAACATAATAACCTGTCATTATATGATCACGACCTAGTCTTGATAGGTCTTTTGTTATAACCATATTTATTTTTCCGTTTTCAATATCATTTAACATTCTTTTAAATTCTGGACGCTCAAAATTTGTTCCTGTATAACCATCATCTACATAAATATCAACTGCAACTAAATTCTGTGCTTTTAAATAACCAAGTAATAGACTTCTTTGGTTAGTGACACTTTCTGATTCTAAATCGTCACCATCTTCACGAGATAGTCTTATATAAATGGCTATTTTAAAAATCGTATTGTCTATTTTATATCTATTATACATTTTTAACTCCTTCCACTAGACAACACTTTCACTTTATTAGCTCTTTCAATTATACTATTTTTTTCGTCAGTTTTAAATGCTTTTTTTGAATTTTTATTAGCAATATAATATTTATATATACAACTCTTTAGAACGTCTTTTAAATCATAACCATTATTATCATAAAATTCTAGTGTCTCATACATAAATATTCCTCCACACTTCCAATTTTATGCTTAACATTTTATAAAAATTACTATTATTCATAAGTTAATCACATCCTTTCATTATTTCATTGTTTATTCACCTACTTATCTATAATAATTTTTTAACCTCGTAATTGTTTTAATTTTTCTTCAAATTTTCGTTGCTCTTCTTTACTTACTAAATTAGGCTCACATTTCTTTCCATTCCAATATTCATCATTATATAAATTATTCATACAGTAATTATTAATATCCTCTATTTCATCAACTGTAACAAATGATAGTATACTATTTCCTTTTTTATAGGTATTTAAAAATCCTTTTATTAATACCTCATTACCTTTAAAAAATAAGTCTTTATTCTTATTGTATAAGGTTCTTTCAATATTAAAACTTGGGTATATACTCAAATTATTATGTTTATTTGTTAAGCCAAATTTAATATACTTTTTATTGTCATCAGTTATACAATTTATTTTTCCATCTATAATTACTTTATTCATATATCACCATCCTTTAAATAGTTTAAACTTATTTAAACAATACTTTATTTTTATTTATTTTATTCTTTATTTTATGTTAGCATTATCGTACTATAGGGTATAGCACTATTGTTCTATACCTGTAGCACTATCGTTCAATACTACATTACAGTATATTTCTCTCTGATAATTATTTGTTTTAACAGATATTAGATTCTTTTCTTTTAACTTGGCAATTGATTTTGAGATAGTTCTCTTTTTTAATTCAAGTTGTTCTGAGAAAAACTCATTAGAAACTGTACATCTATCTGTTTTTCTTGTTAGTGATACTATTAATCCCATAACTAATTTATCTGTAGAATTTAGATTTAATCCTCTTACATCACTTACAGGAACCATTTCATATTGCATTATTTTATGTTTCATTCATCTTTATACCTCCTCTCTTTTTTGAACACAAAAAAACTTGTAAACACTTATACAAGTCATACTATAATAATTTTATATGAGTTAAATCTCACATATGGTATTTAAAGTAAAACATAGAAATATATTTCAATTTATTAATCGCTCTTTGAAATATGTTTTACTTCAAACTGTTCATCTTATATTTCTATAAGATAGGTTCTAACATAAGCCTCCAATCTTACTGAACCCTATTTACTAACGATTGCGATGTATCTTCTTTAGCAAATATAATACTCATACATTCCAATATGATATTCCTTGAACCATAGATAATTATATCTTTGTAATTGTTCCAAAATTTTTCTTAGCCCTTTATTCTTTATTCTTAATGTTTGTTGAATTTCTCCTACATTAAGATGAGATATAGTTTTTTGAAATCCCTCTACATATAAATATGCAAATATCTCTTTCGCATCAGGCTTGATTCTTTTATCTTCCCATATCCTATGATTTGATATATCTAGATGTTTGAAAACACGCATTCATATCACTTCCTCCTCTCTTTTTTTATTTTACCCATTTTATGTATTAAGTGGGTTTATTTGGAAACATCAATAATATATCACGCTAATTACTATGTTGTCAATACCTTTTTACTCATTTTTTTAAAAATTGTTGACATTTTTACCCATATAGTATATTATATAGTTGTGAGGTGAAGTTCTGTGCAAGAAAAAACAATCGGCAAAGTTATTGCTGAAGCAAGAGAAAAGAAAGGTTTATCTCAAAGGCAACTCGCTAAAATTGCTAATATAAATAATTCTGAACTTTCTAAAATAGAATCAGGAATCAGAAAAGAACCTAGTCCTAAAATATTAAGAAAAATAAGTAATGTACTAGACGTTAATTATAGTGACTTAATGTATATGATAGGATTAGGAATTGAGGTCAGTCCGTTAAATCCTTTTATTAAAGATTATTATTCAAAATTAAAAGGTAATGAACTTAACGAAGCAGAAGTAAATGTTTTAGGAAGTAAGCAAAATCTTGAAAAACTAGTTTTATCATGTGAAGAAAAATTAAATGATAATAATATACTAGATGCTGAAAAAGAATTATTATTAAATACTATTGAAGATACAAAGTATCAAATTAATACACAAATAGAAATAATAAATTTAATACAAAGTTTAAAAGTAAAGGAGAGAAATAGAAATGCGTTATAATAAAATATTAAAAATTTGTGTTATTGTTTCATCAGTATTTTTTGTTATTTGTTTTATATTATCTCAAACATTAGCAGATAAACTTTCAAAAGGGCTCTTTTGGGGATCAACTCTACTTCTATCTGGATGCATTGCAGGAGACATATTCTATTGGAATAAACAAGGACTTGATGTTGACAAGAAAAATTCAATGATTATAAAAAGAGGTTTTGATGATAGTACAACTTTATTAGTAGTTTACCATTGTTTATGTTTGGTATTAGTTTTCTTATTTAATCAAAGCGATAATGCTGTATTAAATAATAATTATGTAATTATAGGTACATTCATTATGACAATAATATTTGAATTTTTCTCATATTGTATCTTATATGGAGCAAAAAGAGATACTGCTAAATTATTGAATAATATGAAATAAAAAATAACCTTTTACCTTTTCGTTAGATTAGGTATTAGGTTATTTTTATTAAGAATGCGTGGCACGTTTCTGTTTACAAAGTAAATGAAAGTGGCAATAGCATTCTTCTTTTTATTTAAACTTGTTTTAAATAAAAAGGCAACATTACTACTTACGCTAGTTTGTAGTTTATGTTGCTTATTGGGTTTCAAAAGGAACACCTTTTGCACACTATTCCTAGTTGGCTAAAAGCCGACTTGGTAGTGTGTTACTTATTTGGATATCCAGATAAGTTATCTTATGTGGAGTAAATATTATGTTTAGTAAGTATAAAGGGTTCAAATAAAACAAAGATTTTTTTAAGTCTACTCCACATATTTTTACCATCTTATTTTAAGGGTAATTTTCAATTACTTTATCAATCATGGTAAGTATATCATTAATAATACTTATATCGTGTATATTCTTTAATTTATTACATAATTTATCAACTTTGTTATTTATACTAATTATATCAAATACAGATGATGTGTATTCTTTAAAACTATTATATTCATGTGCATAAATATCATCTATTGTCTTATCTTTTACAATAATATAATTAATTTTTAAATTTTCTAATTTTTCTTTTACCATATCAATATTATTTAAAGGAAACCCTATTTTAATATTATTTTTTAATTCTAATATTTTATAATTAAATAATTTATTCTTTCACATATGTTATTTTTATTGGAGAATTATCACTTGGCCATTCAATTTGCTTTGTATCATCATTGTATGTGCCACCTGTTATAGTTGTCCATTCAAATTCAGTTGGATTAGATTCTGGAACTATAATTTCTTTTAAATTTTGATTACTAACATTATTTTTAAAGAATGCATTCATTTGTATATTATTGACATTCTTCCCTAGTTTTATAGATACTAGATTACTATTGCCTGAAATTGCTCCCATTCCTATACTAGTAATACAATCCGGAATTGTAATGGTTGTGAAAGATTTATTACCAAAAGCCCCATTCCCTATTCCAGTTATATTTACACTGCCTTTCTTACATGGAATTAATACATCTTCCTGTATTTCTGTTTCATTATATGCTGTTATTATTCCAGAGTCATCAACTGTAATCATGTCAACAAATTTTTGTGATGCTTTAATATATTCAGGATTATCACAACTATTAAAGGCTAATTGTTTTCTTAAAATTCCACCTTTTGTTGCTAACGATTCTTTTGTATTAAAGTCATAGTCGACAACATAATCTCCAAATTTTAATGAGTAATCAACTACTTGTCCTTTATTTATTTTTACCCATCCATCACTTGGTTTTTGGCCATTTACAGTTAGACCATCTTCTTCAAGTTCACTAACTGTCTTTGTAACTTCTTTTGCAAGTACATCACTTGTTGTATCTCCTACTGATTTTGATAAATAGTATTGTTGAACACTATCCTTGTAGCCGTATGCCGAGTCAATAGATGCACCTTTTCTTGAATTTTCAATTATATTTAAGATAATTGGAACAGTAATTACTGCTATGATTGCTAAAATAACAATTATTGCAAGTAATTCAATCAATGTAAAAGCATTTTTCTTTTTTTTCATTAAAATCTTCCTCCTTATTCTTTACTTTTACCTTGTGTTTAAATAGATTTTAGACTATTTAAACTTCTTAATTTTTTATAGTAATTTTTCTTCCAAAGGTTCGCAGAACTATATTACTTCTGCGAACCTTTCAACTACTATATACAAATTATAATATGGATTTTAAAAAAGCACAATAGATTAATTGTAAATTTTTGTAAATTTACGAAATGTCTTAAAATTATAATGGAGAGGAGTATGTGATAATGTTTAAAAGAATAGCTTATAAAGATGTCTTATATGAATGGCTAGAAAATAAGAGGAAAACTAATAAAGAATCTACTTATCTTAAGTATTTATCTATTATTGATACACATATTATAAATACATTAGGTACTATTAATTTTAAGAAGTTAAAACCTAGTGATATTATTTCATTTTTTAATAGTGATGAAATTGATATTTTATCAAATTCATCTAAAAATATCATATTAATAGTTATTAATTCTTCTATTAATTATGGTATTGAAAGAAAATATAGAAAATCATTTGATAATGTAGATTTAAAGTTTAAAAGAGAAAAAAATGAATTAACATATTTTACTTTAAAAGAACAAAAAATATTAGAAGAATATATATATTCTAATATGAATATAAAGATTTTACCAATATTAGTTTCTTTATATACTGGTATGAGGATTGGTGAAATATGTGGATTAAAAGGTAGTGATATTGATTTTGTAAATAATAATATTAGTATTAATAGAACAGTACAAAGAGTTAAAAATATAGATGGAGATTCTAAAACAAAATTAGTTATTGGAAAACCTAAAACCAAGAGTTCTATTAGAATAATACCCGTTCCAGAATTTATTATTAATCTTTTAAAACAATATGTAAAAGATGAAGATAATTATGTTTTTACAGGTACAAATAAACCAAAAGATCCTAGAACATTAGAAAAGTATTTTACTAATTTATTAAAAAAATTAAACCTAAAATCATTGAACTACCATAGTTTAAGACATTCATATTCAACACGATTAAGAGAACAAAAAGTTGATATAAAAGTGATAAGTATATTACTAGGACACGCAAATTGGAAGATAACACAAGATACTTATATTCATGCTTCATTAGATAATATAAGACAATCTATAAATGAATTATGCAAATTATAAAATATGTGGTATAATCAATTCATGGTAATGAAAAGGTTCGCAGAAGTAATATAGTTCTGCGAACCTTTTTACATATTTTTATATAGTTCATACAGCATATATTCTTCCTCTTGTAGTTGAGTATATAACTCATCAATTTTATTTTTATATTCATCTAACTTACTGTTATATAGAGTAAGTTTTTTCTTTTGAAAAGATAAAGGTTTATTACTTTCTAAATCACTTATTAAATTTTTATAAAGTTCTATCCTAGTATTTAATAACTTGATATTATAATGTGAATCTTCAATAAAATACTTAATATTTAGTTTTAATAATTGTTCTAATATGTCTTTCACTGTAATCACACCCTTAGTTTAATTATATAGGTTATATAACCAATAGTCAATAGACTATCACTATTGATAATATTATTGTTAGAGGTGTTATTGATGAGTAAGGTTAAGAAAGTAAAGATTGAAAAAGGTTATTATCTATTTAAGTTAGAACAATTACTAGATGATAAAAATATCAGCATTAACAAATTAATGAGAGATACTAATACTGATTTTAAGGTTATTAAAAGACTAATGACTGGTAGTATGGTAAGGATTGATATAATTGTACTTGCTAGATTTTGTGATTATTTAGATTGTAATATGACTGATATTATTGAGTATATAAGATAAGTTAAAACCCCATTTCTCTAATATGAAATGAGGCTTTATTTTTAAAGAAAATTTGATAGAGTGTTATCATATTTGATATCATAACTTTCCCTTATTTTACAAGACTTTTCGTTATATATGATATCATTTATAATAACGAATTATATCATTTTTGCAAGTGCGAAAAGCGATTTGCCGTCGCATAAAATGTGAGTTTATACTTGTAAATCAAAGGATTTATATAAAGGGTGACGGCAGTATCTTATCCTGTTTTATAAATTTAGTGAATAATAATAGTTAAATACATCTAAATTATCATTAATTTTTTTATTTATTTCTTCATTAAAATCAGTATTATAAATGTTAAATAACATTTCGACTGAAAACTTCTTTTTTTCTAATTCAGATAGTTCCATATACAATGCTGATAAAAATAATAAATTGCCATATTTAGAAAAATTCACTATTACTTTTTTAGAATTCGGATCTAATACTTCTAATACATCTTGTAATAGTATTATAAACTTTTGAACATCATAATTAGAATTAAAACCTAAATCATCTAATATATGAACACCTAATCTTACCTTATCAACATTATTTAAATTATCAAACATATCAATTAATTTAATAACTTTCTCTGTATTATCACTTAATAACATATTCATACCTCCTCATTTTAACCATTTTAAGACATTTTATTTTAAACAACAGATAAGAGATTAAACTCGGTATTAAAGTCTTAATATGAGTAAATTAATAGGGTTTAATCTCAAATTTCTGTTTAATTATTAATCACTCAAAAAATGAAATTTTGCAAGTGTTTTTTACAAATTTATCTACTTAATCCAAAATCATCTTTATCATATTCATTATAATCTCTAACTGTTTCTTTTAAATATTCAGGAGCACCTACATATTTAAATAATTCATCTTGTTTAGTAGTTCCTCTAGATATACCTACTACATCATTTGAATCAAATTCCTTATTATCATAAAAGTTCTTAACTGTTTTTGTTGTTTCTTCTTTTGTATATTCATTACCTCTTTTTAGAAGTTTCCTCAAATATTTTTTTATCATTTCATATATTTGTTCTAATCTATCAAGTAAAGTTTTATTTTCATCTTCTAGTTTTTTATTCTTTTCTTTTAGACTATTTACTTCTTTTTGATATACGTGATTCTGTTTTTCTAGTGTTTTATAATTGTGTGCAAAAGTATTTACCTCATTAAAAACTCCTTCTAATTTAGGTTGTAGTTCTGCAACTTTTTTAGATTCATCTATTACTTTATTCATACTCTCGAAAGTATCTTTTTTCACTTTTACATAATCTTTATCAACAATAAATGTTTGTTTTGTTGTTTTCATTTTTTCTTCAAATTCATTCAACGACTCATTAAATCTATCATTCTTAACGCTTAATTCATGAGTTAGTTTTCTCGTGATTTGTTTATATTCTTTTAATTTTATATGTTTATTATCACTACCTTTTATTCCTCTTTCTAAGTCATAACCTGCATCAGTTAGTCTTTTATGATACAAGTCTTGTAAATGAGATAATTGTATTTTATCTTTAATAAATTGCTTTTTAGAAATAGTATATCTTTCTGTTTTAGTTCTATTATCTAATTTCTTAACTAACGGGATAACTACACAATGAACATGAGGTGTCTTTTCATCAAGATGAACAACACTGTGCAAAACTTGTTCTTTCTTATAACCTAAATCTTCATAAACAAATTCCATACAAGTATTAGCCCATTCTTTAATTTCTTTCCTATTCATTCCATTAAAAAATGAATTAGTAGCAGTAAATACTAATTCATCAGCAACACAATTCTTTGAGTTATTTAACATCTCATGAAAACTTTTTTGTCTAGATTTTCTTTCGTTTTTCATTCTTTCGTCATGTTCTTTTTTATATTCTTTTGTCAATTCATCAAAACCTTTAACATATTTAACATTTAATGGAACAAGTTCTATATTATTTTTACTTAACTCTATTTTTATATCTTTATTCGATTCATAAGCCTTCTTTTCTCTTTTATTATGTGATCCTATCTGAGCTAAATCATATAGTGTCATAATAGGTTCACTTCTAAATATTGCATAATTTAAATTCATTTATCATTTCTCCCTTCATTTTACATAACAAAAAAGATACTATTTCAAGTACCTTTAATGTTTTTTATATCAAAGTTCTGCAAATCTCTGCAAAAACTCTGCAAATTTTTCTATAACCAATTAAACCGCAACAACTTCTATATCTAATTCATTAATAAATGTTAATAATAAATCTAATATTTTTTCAAGGGTTATATTGTTCGCATATTTATATTTAGTGCTATAAGTTTGCCATAGTTTTTTGATTTTTTCACTTTCCCTTATTGAGTTAATTATTTTCTCATAGTCATTTAAACATTCGAATGAGTCCCTCTTAGTAAAAGTATTTTCTATTGCTTGTTTTAGGATATCTATATCGATTTCATTTTTTAAATTATTTATGAAGAAATAGACATCGTAAAAGTCCTTCATTCTACTATTAAACTTACCTCGTTTTAATATTGTTTCTATCTTCTCTGAAAGTATCGTTTCGATATTGTAACTATTTATTAAAATTGTTTTATCTTCAAATAGCAATGGATAATTAAACTTTAATTCTCTTGGTGTAACTTTATCACCTGTTGATATATCTATTTCTAAATTAACCTTTAAATTATCTTTTCTACCAACAATATGATATTTATTACCACCATACTCATCTTCTTCTCTAATATCAGTTATATCAACTACATCAAATTTAACACTGTCATTTAAATTTATAGATAGTATTTGATTTAGTACACTTACCATTTTTTCTTTTGATACATCTATACCAGTAATAGTAGTATCCATATCTTTAGTAGTTCTATTATCAATACCAAACATTGCTGAAAGTAATAAACCACCTTTTAATATAAAGTTATCACGATAATCCGAAACTGATATTCTTTCAAGTATTCTCTCAAACATATATCTTTGTAATATTTCATAGTGATTTAAATTATGATTCTTTTCAATAATTTTTGCTTTTTCTTTTATATCTATGCTACTTACCATTTCATCATAACCTCCACTATTGTATTAACCTTGTCATAAATATTAAATATTTTTGCATATTCAAGTAATAAATCAATATTCTTTTCCTTACTATTCCAATAATAATTTAATATTCTATTTTGAAGTTCAAGATCAAATTCATTTTCACTTCTTAACATATCACATATGCATCTTTCAGCATTATATACTTTGACAGGATTACCTAGTGAACTTATTGCATCGATAATACCAATATTATAGTATTTTTCAGCGACATAATGGACACAATAATTTCCTCTTATAGTTTTACCTCTTGGTATAGTAACATCTAAATCCATGGGTGTCCTATTACTTAGATTTAAAATATCTAATGCTGTATTATATGATAAAATGGCAAAAGGATATTTTTTTTGTAATATATAACATTCATCTTTAAAAATTTGAGAATCCATATACAAACCGTGACTAACTCTTTCGATTAATCCTTTATCAATTAAATTTTGGATTAAAGGCTTACTTATGCCTAGATTAACAATATCAGATGTCGTAATATAACCATGATTTTTCATTAAAAATTCTTTTATTTTTTCTTCTTTATTCATATTACCACCATTAACTTTCGTATAACATTATAGCATTTTGTTATACGAAAGTAAAGTATTTGAATTTATTTTTTTATTAATTTCTTGATAAGTTTTCAACTATTCATAAAAACATATTAATAATCAAATAGCATTATCAGGATGTACCACACAAGTCAAGTTTATGTGGTACATTATGTTTTTTACTTCCTATTATAATTACAGTATTTCCTGATTTTACATTTCTCACAATTAGGATGTTCGCCGCATATATTTGCAGATCTTAATAAACAAAATTGCTGAATAATTGATTCAACGATTATCTCATCACAGTTATTAAGTATTGCTATTTTCTTAATTATATTTAATACTTGTTGCTCTGTTGCATTAGCATTTTCTACAATTCCTAGTCTATGACTACCAAATAATCTTTCTAATTGAGAACTCTTTTTACAAGTATTAACACCAACTCGTTTTAAATAATCATAAGCAAAAGCTCGTCCAACTTGTATTAGTTTATATTTACCACTATTAAACATATTAGCAATATCATTAGGAGTTTCTTTTTTAACAAATTTGTCTAAACTTCCATAATCTTTTTCAATTCTTTCTAACACCATTATATTTTTAGATAATGCTTTCATTTGATTATTTATCATTGGGTTAGTGCAATGAATCTTCCTTAACTTATTAACTAAAATACTTGGTTCAACTACCTTTAAATAATTCTTATCATAGTTATGAAAAATTTTATCAATAGTTTCCATATTTTCTCTTATATTGTTATCTCCCCATCTGTGATTTGAGAGTAGAGCAATAATTAATGCTTTTAAATGTTCTTCAAAAGAATACTTTTTACCTTTTTTTCTAGATTTAACATTATTAACTAAATCTTTTATATCTCTCATATAATCATAATTAATATAGTCCATACTTTCTTTAATAAGAGGGTATATTTCTTTTAAATCTTTATCATCAAGTAGAGTAATATTCTTTACCATTTCATAATTAGGATTATATATTATTTGATTATCTATACAATCATTTAATATTTCTATAACTTCTTCATTAGATAAATACTTAACTCTCTCAATAGGGAATATAACTTTATTTACTTTAACATATTTTATCAGCAAAGGTATTAATTCATCTTTTTCTAAAATTTGCTCATTTTTCATAAAAAAATATCTCACTTTCTATAAATTAGTCTTTAACTAATAAAGTGAAATATTGTCTTTAGCCCTTATTTTATCGGCATTTATTTATTTTTATATTTGGGTATCACTTATTCAACCTCACCCACGGTGTTTTTACCATTCTAGGCCCGTTTTCGTCTTCATATCCTTTTGCTCCTGGTATTACGTATCCTACGCAATCTACTAGTCTAACAGATGCTGTAAATTCTTCAATTTTTATTTCTGCTGCATTACTTGGTACAAATTTTGGTTCTGTTGTCATTATTGTTTTTCCTTGTGCGCTTTGTGGTATTTCGTCTAGCGCTCTTT
>ODAI012131135.1_pt1 | contig 22217 bp, 23 predicted proteins | sample 1539321 | NCBI WGS metagenome assembly ODAI01 (sample SAMN02144231, study PRJEB22623) | gut metagenome | biome: sheep rumen | host: Ovis aries | place: New Zealand | reverse complement strand
TTTTAAATTTATTAATATCACCATTTTTTACTCTATCAAATGAAATACTTCTATTAGTACTATCATTTCCGAATATAGGAGTAATAGCAGATACTTTATAAATATCTTCAGTTTCTAATGATGTTCTATTACCATCATTCTTAACGAATACAGTTTGAATAAGATTTGTAACATTATCAACATAATTTTTATACATTGATAAGTTATCTTTAATAAATGTTTCACCTTGCTGAGCAAAATGAACATTATCATTTATAACGCCATCTTGTCCACCATATTCTTTATTATTATTCTTTTTAACACTTTTATCTCCTTCTAAATCATAATAATATAATTTTAAGTCATCAGGAATTTCAATTGTACCTAATTTATAGAATATATCATTATTGCTATATTTAGGAATATTTTCATATGCATATGAATATGTAAATCCTAATACATAACTCCAGGCAAATGAATATGATGCTTGTTCTTGCCATGTAGGATCATATGAATATGCAAGTAAGTAATTCTTTAATCCATCATAGCTATATGTATTTTGAGAATTATAATATATCTTATATTCATTTGAGTATTCTGGTAATGAGTTACGATCATCAGGATTACTGTTCATCTTAATACTTTCATATTGTGCTATAAATGAGTTAAAATATTTTAAATCTTCTCCAATGAACATGCTTCTAACATTACCGTATGAGAATGAAGAATCAAATGAATTAGATGAAAAATCATTATTTGCATTTGTACGTGCAGTATCAAATACATTATAATAATATGTTATGTAATTTGAATTGATTACTTGTTCATCTAATAAACTACTATAATCATATTCATAATTTTCGGTAAGATTAATTTCAGCTTTCTTTCTAGATAATATATTAATATAATTATTAATATTTTGTTCATATTGTTTATCTCCAGGATTTTCAGTTGTAATCATATATTTATTTCCAGATTTCTTTAACTTTAATCCTAAATAATCAGCATCATGTATCTTTAAATTAAAGAATGTTGTATTAGTTCCATAAGGATCTACATCTTCAAAAATATAATCATGACCTGTTTTTGCTAATACATAATCTCTAGCATTTCTAGCATAATTATCTACATTTAATAAATCTGTATGATTTCCATCTTCATAATAAGTAAATATAATCTTATTTTCACTTACATCAGTACATAAATATGTATAAAATTCATCAACAGTAAAGTACTTCTTAAGACCAATTAAAACATTATTTATATCTGAATTAGTAATTGAATAATTAGTTGCTTCAATTGTTTTATTACTTATTTGAACATTACTATCTAATTTCCATCTATTAGAATATTCTTTAGTAGATACTCTATCATTATTATATAAGATTAATGGAGTAGTATCATTATAAAGATTAACAAGTTTTTCTCCATTATTTGTATTGTATGTAACTACAACATCGTCAATATCTACATATTCATATGTATATGAATATGATATCCAAGTTAAAGGTTCTTTATGTTCATTTACAACATATGAGCCAATAATATTTATACTTTGATTATCAGCAATACTACTTACATTATTTATCCAAGTATTACCGCCATTTAAAGATGCTATGATATTATATGCAGCATTAGAATCTTTTATATCTGATTGCAAACTATAACTTGAACTAATTAATAATCTATTTTCATCTATTTGTACTTTAGGATTAGAATTTTGTTTATTAAACTTTATATCATTAGCTTTTCTATCTCCATCTTGTTTGCAAACAATATGAATATCACCACTTGTAAATGTACTACTAATTGTTTGTAAGCTATAATCACCTTGCATACTGCGAGTTTCATCAGATGATAATTCATAAGAAACAGTATCGCCAGATGTAATCTTAAACTTATATCCATTAAGTGTTAATGTAGGATTTGAAACAACAGAGTATGAAACACTAATTGTTTCAGTATTTTCTGAATTACCTACAGTATATGAAATATTCATAGATGCATTGCCATTACTATCTGTGAATTTAAACGTTCTATTATTTGTTCTACCAATTGTTATGTTATTAATATTAAACCCATAACTAACATCTTCCATGTTATCAACAGACTTAATATTAATATTAGGCATTAAATCATTAAATTTAATATCCTGTAATTGAACTGCATATTCTTCTTCATCATCTTGTTTAAACTTATATTCAAATGGACCTACTGAAATTGAAGGATATTCATAATTATAAATAAATTCAATTGCATTTGCATTTGATGTAAATGAATATGATTCATGATGACAATCAATAGTATTATATAATACACTTAATTTTGAAAGATAATTAGTTGTAATTTCAGATGCTAAAGGAGATATTTGAACATTATCAAATTTAGTGTGTGCACCAGTATTTGATACTAAACTAATAACATTTACTGGGCCACCATCTGGATATGATACTTCACTTGCCTTTATACCGTCTAATATTCCTTCTGTATCAGATGTTATTAAACAGCTATTCTTAAATTTATCATCTGCAGATTCTCCGATAGATTGTGTATAATTTTTATATTGTTTATCTCCAATTCTATGTTTTAATTGAATATCAGTTGGCTTATATGTATGTAATGAAAGAACATTATATTTATCTGACTTAGTTATCATATAAGGAGGATAACACTCTTTATAAACATAGAATGAAAATGTATAAATATCATTCTGTATTTCTTGTGAACGCTTTAAGTATATCTTATTAACATCTCTTACTTCAGATGTAGGAGCATTATTAATCCAAATTTGACGTTGTTCTCCATTTTCAGAAACACAACTTATATTATCATCATTACCTATATTTACTTTTAATTCTGTAAATTTAAGTTTTTCTGGTGCTTCTGTATTTCTTGCAGTGTATTGCAAATCAACTTGTGTTTTATACCAAGGAATACCAAATGTTATTGCTTTATGCCAATCACTTGCACTGCCTTCTGGTTCTGGTTCTTCTACTTCTGGAATTTTATCTAATGTTACATTAACGGTATAATTACCAAGTTGTGACATTGGAATATTTGCAGAATTTGGCGTATAACCTACACAATAGATAATAACATTTGAACCAGGAGTACATGTTAAAGATTCATTTACTTTACATGATTTAATTTCTCCAGTTTCAAAATCTGTAATTGTTATGTTAGCATCATTTAATACTTCATTTGTTTCTGAATCTTTTATATTAAATGAAACAGTTATAATGATAGATTCTTTAACTAATGTAACATAATTAATATTTGATGTTGAATCTGATGTGAGAGTTTCATCTTCAATATTATAAGTGAACTCTTTAAATTTAACACCAGTAAAGTAAGTATCAAAATTAAATTTAACCTTTGAATAAATTGGTATCTTAAATACTAAAGTATTACCATCAATTATTAAATAGTAATTATCTGTATTAGAAGTTCCTAAAGTTAAATATCCTTCTTTACCAACAACATTAATTAATTCATGATTTGCTACTTTACTTAAAATATCAGAACTATTAATTGAAATATTATTTCCAATTTCAGAATTAGTAAAAGCAAACTTATATATATGTTCCTTAATTTCTGATTCTGTTACATCACCGATATTAGTAACAGTTTTATTCATTACAACAATTTTACCAGTTCTTGTACTAATATCTGGTCCAAAAGAAGCTGTTGTATAATTATATTGTAATGATGTATCTGAAAAAGTTAATGTACCTGAAGAAATGTTTTCTACATCTCCACTTGCAAATGAAAAATATCCATTAGCATTTGTTTCAGTACCTAAAGCAGAATATTCACTACTGTTTGGCTGTAAGACAACAACAATATCAGCAAGTAATGTACCGTTGTTATCTTTAACAGTACCATTTACACTAGAATATTTTGTAACAGTTGTACTGCTACTTCCACCGCCGCTTCCACCCCCTGGATTATCATCAACATCTATATCAATTGGAACCCAAGGATCATCAATTAAAAAATATTGCTCTCTGCTATTTTCTTTAATCATACATTAAACTTTTCTAATTTTATCTCCAATATACATCATTTTGATTAACCACATATTGTGATCTTTTCTTTCTTTCTTTCTCCTCTTCCTCAGCTTCTTTTGTTAAACTATATAAAGCGTTATATCTAACAATTGAATATTTTTCAGTTTTTGAACGAGAATTATCTTCACTATTTGAAAGAGTTACATTTACTGAAGTAACTATATATTTTGATGTTATAGAATTTCTATAGTTCTTGGCAGTAAACTTAATAATTAACTTTTTCTTATTTCCTTCAGTAGATGGATAAATAGTATTTACATCTAATGCTTGTTCTTTATCATAAATAAATTCATCATTATAATTTACTTCTAAAATATCAACTACTGGGAATTCATTTGTACCTTCTTCAAAAATTATACTTATTTTAAAATCACATGTTGTAATGATATTGAATTCAGCACTTATTGTTTGAAGTGGCATATTAATGATTTCTTCATTTTCTTTTGGATGAACAAGTTCTCCAACTGAAGTTTCATTAACTGAGAATAATTGAATATCTTTATTTTTGAAAAGTATATTTCCACTACTTAAGTATTCATTAAACTCATCTATCTTATTTTGATACTTATTTACCGTTTCATTATATTCAGAAATATATGAATTGATAGTATCATAATTTTTCATTGAAATTTTTCCATCATCTATATTCAATGAAGCAGTATCAATTTTTACTAAACCATAACTTGTTGAAGTTGCTGTTTTTAAATTTTCTTCATTTACAGTAATATCAGTATTTTCATTAAAAATTATTGTCTTATTATCAGGTTTTGAAATGCCATATCTTGATTCTGTTGCATATTCAAGATTTCTCGTATTAACTGAAATGATACCTTCTTCAATATTTATAGTTTCACCATCTCCAATAACAACACCATAATTTGAATCTGAAGCTTTTATTAATGAATCTAAATTTAATTTAACTTCTCCATTATCTGTTATAATACTTTTACCATCACCTATGCCAATACCATACTGTTCTGTTTCATTATTAGAATATTGTAAAGCATCAGTAGATACATAAAGAACATCTCCATCTAATTTTAATGTCTTACCATCGATTTTTGCAATACCTAATGAATTTCTAAAAGCAGAAGGAATAGAATTTATGTTAATTGTAATATCATTTCCGTTTAAGTTAAAGTTATCACTTAATATATATGATACATCAAATTTTAATCCTGCTGTTGTATTTATGATTGTATTGTTATCAATATGTAATGAAATAGCATCTTCATTTGCAGAATAATAAAGTCCATTACCTTCAGATATTGTATATGTTAATCTTACAGGAGTTCCGTAAGCATCAGTTGCTATTAATGAATATGAACCAGTATCGTTTAACTTGTCATCAATATTTGAAGCAATGATTAAACTATTTACTGGGAGATTACTTCCAGATAATACATTATATGAATATGTGTTGGCAATAGCAATATTAAATTGTTTACCGAAAGAATTTTGAATATTACCTATCTGTGACATCTATTAAAGATTCTTTTGTATTTCTGAAAATTTTATTTTCTCTAAATTATCATTCTTATATTGTAGAAGATGTCCTGAATTTTCTTCATCTTCACTTGTAACCAAATTATTTGGTTTTACATCTATAGTATCATGTGCAGTATTTAAATTAATTGAACTATAATCAAGATTTTTACTTTCATTATCTACAGTGTTACTTAAACGCTGATTAAATATTGCAGTATTTGTTTTGAATGATTCAATAACTCTACTATTTTCAATTTCTGTTCTTTCATCAATAGATGGATAATTAGAACAAACTTTAAGTTGAATTTCAATAGTCTTTTGATTTGTATCTGGACTTTCCATGTCAACTTTATTAAACTGAATTTGATAATCATTATTGATTTCAATTGAGCATTGAATAATTTGTCCTAAATATACAACATTGAAATATTGCTGGAATGCAATTTTATGCATAAGTTCTTCCATTAATATAAGTCCTTCATTAAAGTTTGAAAGAACATATTTTGCTGATAATGAAAGCTCAATTGGAAGTCTTCTCATTTGAGCATTATATCCTTTAATATCATTACCATCTAATCTTTCATATTGTCCTCGAACATAAGGTGAACTTAATTCTTCAGTCGGTACATTAAGGTCTGCTATTTCAATAATGCATCTTGGCATCTTCATGTACATATAATCTTCACCAGATGTTTCGTTCATTGAGAATGAATATCCATTTTTTTCAACATAAAGATATGATGAACCTGTTGTATAAATAAAATGATTAATACCTTTGTTATATAAAAGAATATTATCTGTAAGCCATGATAATACACCTTTTATAAGAATAGCAAAAAATCTTTCATCTCTATTATAAAGATTATCGAATTTTTCCAAATTCCAAGGTCTTAACCAATCTGATGAATATCCATTCTGTCTAATGCTTGCTGACATATTAAATCAATATTTCATTATATAGTTAAAAATAATTTTTGGCATTCATTTTATGCATATAATTTGTTGTAAAGTAATATTTTTAATTAGAAAATCATATTAATAAAAAATGCAATACATATCAATAAATTCAATAGGAGAATATCCTGAAGATTTTTTAATTGCAAAGGTAGATGTTGAAAGATTGCTTTTAGAATCAGGAGCAATTGAAAAGAGAATGAAGCTTGAAGATTTTATCATTTATTTAAATATTCAAGAAACAATATATATGAAAGGACAAAAAAGTATAGCCTTTAGAATTATTAAAGGGGCATCAGATACTTATGTATTTTATAGTTTACTTGATAATGATGAAACTTTATTTAATTCATTTAAAGACAAATTAGAATCAATGAAATATGATTTATCAGGACTTCATAAAGTTGAACCATTAGAATTAATTCAATTAGATTTATCAAGTATAGAAGTATTTATGATAAATTTTGTAATTTACAAATAAAAAAGTACCGTAATTTTACGGTACTTTGTTTTTTAATAAACCTCAATAATTCCAGCTAAAGCAACTGATTTGATTGTCCATTCTCTGGTTTCACCTTCCATCATATCTTTAACCTTAGCCTCAACACCCTTAACATCGAATGCATCTACAAGGTGTTTTTCCTTATTTCTTTTAATCTTGCCTTTTTCGTCTTCCTCAACGGTTTCAACTACGACAAGCCAATACTTATCTTGTGGGCCCATATTAAAAACTTGATATATTTATCATATTATAATATAGAAAAAGAGAATGATTAAATTTAATCATTCTCAATAAAATTATTCATGAAAAGAATTACTCTTCTTCTTTCTTGTCTGCTTCTTTTTCCTTTTTGTCAGCTTCCTTCTGAGCAGCTTTATCTTCAGAAGCATCATCACCGTACTCTCTCCAATCATTCAATAAATCATTAAGTTTATGAATCTTCTGAGCATATGATTCATCTGAAGCAACCTTTTGATCTTTACCTCTTAATTGGATGTAATCCTGAAGTAATTCAAAAAGACCTTCTCCTTTTTCAAATTCGTCTTTCTTTAAAGTAACTTTAATCTTTTCGTCTTCTGTTTCAATAGAAACACCATCTTTTTCAGCAATTTCCTGAGCAGACTTTAAAATATCTTCAGCACCTTCAAATCCACTGAATGAAAAAGATAAAGTCTTTGATGAAGGAACTTTCTTTTCTTCTGCAGCTTCTTTAATATATTCTACTAATGTTTTCATAACTTTTTATATAATTTTATAAGTGTAATCTAAATTTAATATCTCCACATTGTGCACCATAAACGCCACCTTCCAATTTTGATGCTTCTTCAATTGTCATTATTTTATATGTTCTATTATCATATGGTAAAGCATCATAATCTTTCTTAGCACCTTCTAAAAATTGTTTAGCATCTTTCTTATTATTGAATAATTCACCATGATCTCCTAAGAAGAAATCATAATAAGTTCTCTTCAAATTATTTATTCTTGATGATGTATCAATCTTAGAATATTTTGAAACAATAATATAAAGACCACCAATAAATTCAGACATCTGTTTTAGCCAAATATGTGTAATTTGATTTTTTGATTTATCTAAAACATCTTTTAGTTTAAGATTATTTTTTGGTCTTAAGAAAAAATGTTTTCCGTCGCCAATATCTCCAAGAACTAAATTGTATCCTAATGTTACTATATCTTTTTTATCAAATTTCTTATTGAATTCTTCGCATAAAGAATCAGCATTAGGATTATCTGCAGTTATTTGTTCATTTTGATTTGATACATCAATATCTTTATCAAGATGTAATTTTTCAAATATGTAATTATTTATATTAATCATAATCTTGTCTATGTTTATCTTTTCTTGAATAAGTCTTTTTTGATTTATGAAGTCCACCCATTCTTACAGGCTTTCCATGTCTTTCAATTTCTTCTTCTCTTGAAGCTTTTCTATTTGCTTTCATAAAATCTTTTTCTCCAATTTTACCACAAGAAATTTTTCCTTTACAACTTTCAAAGTATCCTTCTTCTTGTTCCATAAAATCATCTAAGTAAGTAGCGAGATTTTTCATAAGCGTTTAAAATTTATTTAGAATTGTAAGTTAGGTAAAAGTTCTGCAAATTGCCCACCATAAATTTTAATTTTGTTTACATTAGCATCAATAGCTTCGTCAAATACCCAGTCAAATATTTTTTTATAATTTGATAATATTGCATAATTACATTCATTTTCTGAGAATGACATTGGAGTAGGACAGTCGCATTTTAAAGGATTAGTTTTTAAGAATGTTAATGCATATTGTAATCCAATGAATTCATTAAAGAATGTAGTTAATTTTTCAATAAGTACATCGTTAGGAATATAATCATCTTCAGCTTTACGAATTCTAAACCAGTCTTCATAAAATCTATAATCTCCTAACATTGTCTTTAACCAATATGACATTGCTTCACCATATAAATCATAACAAGATTTTGTAATTTCAGTTCCAGTTGTTGAAGTACTGTTACAACTACATCCAACCTTTTGTGTTGTTTCAGCAATAGAATATCCTGAATTTAATATTAATGAAAGAGCATTGCTGCCATAATCTGATTTAAAGTTCTTATAGTAATTTAATACTAAGTTATAGATTTGATTTCTACTGTCTACAAGTACATCTTCAGGAATTTTTGTATATTCTAAAATTAATGAACAAAATGTTGAATAGAAATTATTAAGCTCATCATCACTATATGTATTATTTAATAAATGGTTCTTTTCATTGAAATACTCAAGATTATTGTAATCCTGATAAATTTCTCCAGTAAGATCTTTCCAATATTGTGTTTGAATCTGTCCAAATTCATTTAAGTAATTTGGTAATCTTGCACCAAAATCTGGAACTTCAATTTGGTCTGTAAGTGCTAAATAATTATATAAAGTATGATTAGTATAATAATCCATACCTGCAAAGAAACCATCAATACCTCTAACCCATATCTTATTATTCATTAAAGCTTGAGTTACAAATGATGCAAATAAGTTATCTTTATCATTTACAAACTTATCAGTAATGTCAATAAATATTCTAGGTATGTCAAGTAATTCTCCTTCAGCTGTATCTTCTAATTGTAATCCCCAGTTATCTTCTTTTAAAATAAGATATGGAGCGCCAAATGAGGTTTCCTGTAATAAATAATTTTCATTAAAATATGCAATACCAAATACATTAAAGTTAACAAAGAATCTTCCTCTAACTTTTTCTGGAAGTTCTTCGTTCATTGTAGCTTGAATTATAGTTGGCTGCAAATATTGAAAAAATTTGTTCATTATTCTACATATATTTGATTAATTAAAAATAAAAAGTTGCATTGTAATAATGCAACTTTAAATCAATTATTAATTATTCATCATGTTCCAATAAATCAGAAGCATGGTCTTCCAAATATTCAAGCATCCCTTTATAAATAGTTTCAGGTAACCAAGTTAATCCAATGCATCCAGTAACAAATGCATGAATTAAATCCTCAAATAAAACGTCTTCGTAAGGAGTTTCCCAAACTATTTTATTATCACTGTTTTCAATAGTTAACTTAGTAAACTTATCTGAATTCATTTTATGTTAATCATTATTTATATACCAATCCTTTCCAAATAAAATATCGAAGATTTCTTTATGTTTATTTAAAATTAAGTTATTGATACTAAGTTCAATAGCTTTACCATATTCTTCTAATATAATAAATGATAATTTATTTTCATAATAATGTTCAGCTCCTTCTTTAGAGAAATCATCAGGATTATCGTTAAAATTAACATGATCTCTGAAGAACTTAATTAAAGTATTCTTAATGATTACAAAATAAGTATCAATAGGATTACCAATTTTTTGAATAGGCGGCATATCATCTAATGAAATCATCTTATTATCTTCAATCATTTTAAGCAAGTCATCCCAAGTAAGATTCATTAAAAATACATGGAATTTTCTTTCTTCTTCTGATTGTTCAGGAGTTTCATTTTTAAACTTATTCTTACAAGCATTTAAAAGTTTTTTCATAGAATTTGCAACACTCTTTAAGTATGTTGCAACTTCATACCCAACATAAATATTATCTGGCATATAGCTCTTATTTATGCTGTTTACATTAATATAAGAACCCTTTATAGGATCATATACTGTAAAACTTGGAATATCATTAAGAGGATTATCATCACTTTCTTTACTTATTTCATTATCCATTACGTAGGCCTGTACGACAGGTTTTTCTGGCATAATAGGTGCATTATTAATAAATTCTTCTGGCATAGGGTCTTCTGCAGGACATTCGCTATCACTCGCCTTTCCTGTATCATCATGTAAGGCTTCGTAAATAATATCCTTTACAGCAGATTTTATTTCATCTTTTAATGCATCTTGAAATAAGTCTTGGATATATTTTTTATCAAGAATTTTATTTGTTGCCATTTTTTATTTTTCAGATGTTTTTGTGTCTTCAAATTTAATTTTATCATATTCAGTTTTATTATCACGATTTTTACCTATATGATATCCGTCGCAGAATAAACATTTATATGTACTAAAATGTGTATTATGTTTCTTACTCATTGCTTCAGCAGATTTAAGTGCTGTCTTAAGAGTATTATACATAACTTTTGGTTTACCATTATGTTGATTAATATGGGAGTTTATACTAAAGGCTCCCCATGCATTACGTGTTATAAAGAAATTTCTAAACCAAGTTTTTCTTTTAAACTGATCAATAATCCATATTTTAAAATTTCTCCATTTTATTTTTGGTTTCTCTTCCATTTTAATCTCCTTCATGTAATATATATACTCTACCGTCGTCCATTCTTACAATAGAATCTTCATCGAAATCTTCTAAGTTAGTATCTTCTGTGGCTTTATAAATGTATACACCACAATATCCTTGAGGTCCATTAAAACCAAGTGAGTCGCAATGTTTATTTGCATATCTTAACGCATCAAATATGTATGATTTTGCTTTTTTATCTTCAATATGTTCATCTATTAAATCTGCCATCCATTGTTCTGCTTTAATACATGCACCGAATCCACGACAATTACCAATCCATCTAAGATATCTTAATTCTTGTTCATCCCAACCGGCTTGTTTAAGAACTTCCTTTGCTTCATCAATTTCCCAAGGATCAACCATAATACCACCTTCCTCTTCTTCACATTCCTTAGGACGGATAATTAACATCTGTTCTTTAACATATTTAATAAGGTCTTCAATTGTATCAAAATATTCATTAATATCTTTTATAGGACATTCATATTTATTTTCATTTTCATCATATTTAAAAACTTTAATATATTGAATTGTATCCCATCCTCTATTAATTATACCCATACCACAATTGTCATCATAAAGATATGGAAGTATAAAAGCCATAGGGCCATCATAAATATTATCTCTAGTTGACCTATTATTATATTTATTCCATTGCATATCACCAAAGAATTTAGATTCTGTTTCATGATACATGGCTCCTGTCTTAAAATATGAAATTAATGCAATATCAACATCATCAAGAGGGTCTGCTGACCACCATTCTTTTATATGTTTATATGAACATGCTGTAGGTCCATTACCATAAGATTCTACAACATAATGATTAGCATGATTGGTTTTATATTCTGGTTTTTCATTAGGGACCAGTTTAAATCTTTCTTCTTTAATCATATTATTTTTCTTTATATTTATCCATATTATGCAGCTTCTTTTTCTTTTATTAATCTATCTATTTCTGTAAGTAATTCAGAATCTATTCTTTGTCCTGTATACTTATATACATCTCTCTTCTTCTTAAGGTTTCTTTGAAGTCTCTTGAATGCATAATCCTTATCATTCTTGTAAACATTACCCATAATACTTACAAAGTAATTAGGGTCTTTTCTAAAGTTATCAAGTTCTTCCTCAGTCCAATTTCTTGGAATATATCTACCTAAACTATCTGGACCAATTGCTGGAGGTGTAATAAAATTCTCAAATGAGAAATTACATGTTTGTACCTGTGAAGGATAAAGTGATGCAAAGTCATCACATACATTCCATTGATATCTTCCAGGTACACATCCACAGAATGCACCTTCATAATTTACTTTATATCTTTCAATTGAATCAAAGTTCCAAACAACTCTCTTGTTATCTTGATAGAATTCATTAAATACATTTGCTGTAGTCAATGCTACCTGTCCAAATGCTTTAAGTAATGGAACCAAAGTAATACTTGAAACTGCACAAGGGCTTTCTAATGACTTTAACTTATAATGTATTAATAATCCGATAAGACTATCAATTGCATTATAAAAGTAATACCATTCAATATCCTTCTCATACAAATCATTCAAGGTTCCATCATACTTAATTTTATTAGCTTTAACAGCATGTTCTCCAACCCAATCCAATGAATAACTTTCATAAGGTCTTAATATATAATCATACTGTTTTACAATTTCCATATAGTCCAACCAAATTGAATGTGCAGGTGCTGGGAACTTATGTACAGTACCATCTTGGTCAACTACCTTAATTGATGTAATTTCACCAGTAGGTGAAGCTTTTCTAAATAAGTTGTATGCTTCTCCTTTTCCGAAAAGATTAATAACTCTATTAATCAAATACAAAAAGTCGAATCTATATCCATTCCAAGCAGCTAAACAAGGTATTTTTGGACATATAATTGCAAAGAAATGATATAACATTTCTTTTTCAGTTTCAAAGTACTGATAAAGAACTTTAGGTTCTTTTGTTAATCTTGATTTTGCAAAATCATTTGCATATAACCAATCAAGATATCTCTTTCTTAAAATTTCAATTTGCTCCTCTGATAGTTTTTTAAGACCATAAACTATACAAGACATATCAGGTCCTACTAATGAAATAGCAGTAACCTGATGTAAAGCAGTCTCAGGATCTGGGAATGCCTTAGGATCAAATTTAGTTTCAATATCAAAAAAATATAGTTTTGGAAAATATTGTGCATGCATTACCTTATTTAAATCTTCAGGTAATTCATACATGAATTCTAGAATATCGAATTCATTAGGTTCATATACAGATGTATCTTTATAAACCTTTCTTGCCTTTTTATGATCCCATGTATCATATTCGCCACTTTCATCATATTCATATGTTTTAAAATGATGGAAGTATTTCTGATAGAATTGACGATTTCCTTTCTCATCAATGTAACTTATTACTAGCTTTTGTTCTTTTTTGTTCCATGTTCGGTCTAGTATCATTTCAAATTTATTACTTGTATTTGTATTAATAAAATAGAAATTTTGGAACATAGAGTTCAATAAACAACAAGAGGATGGAAATTAATCCATCCTCCGTATAAAGTATTCGTTAAGGTAACCAATTCCTAAAACCTCTTATCCAGTCTCCAGTCTCTCCAATCTTCAAAAAACAGGGACGTTCAGGTTATATGTCTTCGCTTTCACTTAAATTAATCTGCAGAAGCAATTATGTGGTTTTATTTAATCTCCATCCTTCATTTCGGAGAACTTCTGATTAATGATTAACTTTTGATTAGTTTGGGCTTATATTTTAACTGGGTATTATTAATCTCCAATTTTCAAGTCCTTCCTCCATCAATTCAGTTAAAGGCGGTTAAACTAACGACTGTTTTACTGCGCATATTTAAATTAGTTTCTGTGATTTAATCTCTGTTAAGTTATTTTTCGCTACAGTTTATAAAACATATAAAAGGTAAACCGTAATAAAAACCAAAAATAATAAATAATTGCTACTAGGTAACTTAATTTTAATTAAAAAAGAAAGTTCATCTAAGGTCAGCTGGGCTTAAGGCCGCAGTATAACATTACTTATTTTGCTTATCCATTTCTTCAATCATTGTAAAAATCTTCTCAGGCGTTTCATTGATATTGAATTCCTGAATACCGGCACGTTCATCAAGATAAACAATACTTACAGTACGACCTCCAATTTCATTGGTATCAATAACCACAATATGTTCGATATTGATGATTACCACCGTATTGTTTTCTGCATTATGTAAACGAATAAATTTAGTATTTGCCATATTTGTTGTTATTTAAAACCGTATATTATATTATAGAAATGTTTTCTTAATATTCAAAATTATTTTCTACGAATTTTACTAAAATTTAGCATCATAGAATATACCTGAAGACCTGGTTCATACTTAATATGATACTTCAGACAGTCATTCCTATCAAGAGAACGATTGTTATTAACTCCATCAAGTTGTTTAAGAATAAGAATATTTACTGGATTAGCATTAATGCTCCAAATAATTTTCTTAACTTCAAACTTCTTAACAATCGGTTCAGAACCATCCTTAATCTTTCCTCTAAGAATAATATAATCACCGATTTTATATCTGACCTTTACTGCATTCTTGGCTTCATTTTTGGACTTTTTCTTTTTCCTAATTGCCATTGCAAGATCAATACCTTCCTTTACCTCTTTATCGAGGTTATCAAAAACATTTTCAGTGGTCTTATTATCCTTAGTTACGTAAATGACTACCTTACCATCTTCAGTATCTTTATAAGATATATCAGCATTCATAGAGAGTGCTTTCTCCATGTTGTACTTAATTCGCTCTTTTTGACTAGCAGTCTTCTGCTCCTTCATCAAAAAGTCTAACTGATGTTTCATTGAAGCCATTTCTTTTTGTCTTTTAATTTGTACGGCCATAGGTACATCCCCAGGCCGTACAAAATCTACATCTTCCATTACTTACCGCTTCCATTGATGGCATCCTCAAGCTGGATGGCCATGTTGTGGAGTTCCTTCTCGATGAGCTCGCGCTGATGTGCGCCGTCGGCGTGGATTCTTTCAACCTCCTTAATGGTAGCAATGAGTTCATTAGTCGTAGTCTTGAGAGTCTCAAGAGAGATAACAGATTCCTCATTAGCCTTAGCCACAGCTACAGAGTTCATATGGAGGTTCTTAGCATTCTCAGCAAGAATCTTATTAGTAGTGTCAGTCAGCATTCGCTGAGCCTCAACGTTCTTGGTCTGGTTATTCATGATAACCGCAATAGAGAGTTGGTTCTTCCAAAGAGGAATAACATTGGTAACGATGTTGCTACTCTTTTCAGCAATAGCAAGGTTATTACCCTGTGTAGCCTTAATCTGAAGGAGATTCTGCTGCATAACAGATTCGGTAACCTGCATATCAGCAATACGCTTTTCAAGAGAACCGATGAAATCCTGCATCTCAGAGATTTCGTAAGTTTCGTAATTCTCAGGATTAGCCTTCATTTCCTCAAGTTCATTCCTTGCATCTTGAAGACGAAGCTTTGCTCCAAGGATAAGTTCACGAATTCGACCGATGTAAGCTACATTGTTATCAAAAATCTCCTGCAGAGTGGAATTATCCTTAAGAGCAACAATCTTGGCATGTCCCATCTTGTTAGCAATAGCGTTAACATTCTGAGAAATATCGTTGTACTTAATCTTTACATTCTCAATAGAAGTAACGAACTTCTTTACAACAGGGAGCTTACGAAGGAAGTTCTTCCAGGTAGTGTCAGCATTGATCTCGTCAATGTTAATCATATTTAACTGTGAAAGGAGCTCAGTAGTAAGAGCAACAATTTCACCAGCATCCCCTGCCTTGATAGAAGAGAGGAACCTTTCTCCGTTCTCGGCAACTACAGAATTAAGCTCGGAACCATACTCATGAACCGTTGTCAGGTTATGGGCATCGACCTTTTCAGTTAGCGCCAAGTACTTGGAACGTTCCTCTGGAGTAAGCGTAGCGAGACGCTTCTCATAATCGTAACCAGTAACAGTAGCGCTGTGAGCAACAGTAATGTCTTTAGTAAGTTGTGCCATTTTAAAAAAATTGTTTAAAAGTTAAATATAAGGTTTAATTAATGTTTCAAATTCCTTAACATCAACCCCAATCCAATTATACTTGGAGTTTTTAAGATAAACGACATACATAGGCTTATCAAGAATACTGTTATCCTTGGGATCCTTTGTAGTCTTGATAATAGAATCAATATTATCAATATTTACATACACGTCTTCACGGACTTGTATAATTTTTGTCTTAAGTTTCTTTAATTTCATATCATTTAAATTAACATTTATAATATAGTAATGAAAAATGATTATTCAAAAATAACTTCCAAAAACGCTAAAAATTAATTTAAATTTTTATTTTTTATATATAGAACTATTTCAATTAATATTTATGGTTTTCGGAAATTTAAATAGTGTTCTTGAAAATGAACAAACTATAATGGAAGCTGTTGAATCTAACATATTGACTCAACAGTTACAGAATAGAGATTTTGAAAAGAGACAAAGTAGAGTATCTAAGATATTATATGCTTTATCACATTATGGCATGAATTATTCTGACCAAGTTATTAAGAATATGCATGCTATTCCAGCTGATAAGTCATTACAACCTAAAGATGATTTAATGCAGAATCAGTCACTTTATGGTGGTATGATGAATAACTGGAGAGTTAAAGGTGAAGAAGATAGAGAGTTTAAAGAAAAGACTCTTGAACAGAAAAGAGTTATTCTTAGAAAGATGGCTGCACAACCAGAACTTGAAGATATTCTTGATGTTATGTCTAATGAATGTATCGTTTATGACGATGATGAAGCATATATTGCTCAACCATTCATTGATACTGGTTTAACACAACAGTTAACTGAAAAATCAGCAGAAGAACTTAGAAACGCTGTTGATACAGCGTTCTATAAGATGTATATGTTCCTTGATTGGAAGCGTACTGCATGGGATGACTTTAAAAGATTTTTAATTGAAGGTGTTCTTGCTTATGAAATAATTTATGATGATCTTGAAAACCCACATTCTATAATTGGAATAATTGATGTTGACCCTGTAACATTAACAAAGGAAATTAAAAATGGTACAACATACTGGGTACAGTTTAAAGGTATTCAAGGTAAGGAAAGATATTTACTTGATATTCAAATCATTTATATAAAATATGAAGATACTGGTGTAACAGAAAGACAGTCATATCTTGAACGTCTCATCCGTCCATTTAATATTTATCGTATTGTTGAACAAGCTCAAGTTATTTGGACAGTTACACAGTCTTCATTTAAAACAATGTTTACTATTCCAGTAAACGGTATGAACAAAGCAAAGGGTATGCAAACCCTTTCACAGGCAATGAATAGATATAAAGAAGATATATCATTCAATGTTGATACTGGTGAACTTCGTGTTAATGGTAAAGTAAACATGCCATTCAATAAAGAATATTGGATGCCAGAAAGTGAAGCAGGTAGACCTGAAATTGAAACTATTGTTGATAATGGACCACAGCTTAATGATTCGGACCAGATTAAATATTTCTTATCAAATCTTTATAAGATGTCTAAGATTCCTGAATCTAGATTTGATAAAGAAGCACAAGCTACTTGGTTCGGAACAGATCCTACTCAGCAATTAAGAGATGAAATTAACTTCTCAAGATTTGTAACAAGAATGAGAAATGCATTTGCAGAAATCATTCTTAAACCAATTAGAATTCAAATTGCTCTTAATATTCCAGATATTAAAAATGATAAAAGAATACTTGATTCTATTTCACTTCATTTCAATTCATATAATGAATTCAATGAATTAGCAGAAATGGAAGTTATGACTAAGAGAGTTGAATTTATTGGTACAATGAAGGATAGCTTAGTAATTACAAATGAAGAAGGTGAAGAAGAACCATTCTTTGATCCTGAATTCTTAATTATGAAATACCTTAAGATGTCTGAAGCTGACCTTGAACTTAATAGAAAGATGAAGGAAGAAAATAAACTTAAGAAAGCTCTCGGAGGTGGAGAAGAATCAGACGAAACTTCAGACGAAGATGAATTAGGAGGAGAAGGCGAAGAAGGTAGTGAAAGCGGAGAAGAAGCTGCAGAATCACCAGAATCAGAAGAAAGTGGTGGAGAAATTGACTCTGAAATGTTAGGACCAGTACAACCTGAATCTTCAGAAACAACACAAGCATAATAAAGATTTATTAATATGAAAAGATTTAGTGATTACATTCAAAAGATATATGAAGCTCCACAAGGAACAGAAAAAATAATTGGTGGTTTGTTTACTTTTAATAAAGAAACTACTGATGATGAAATAATTGATACTGTTCTTAGAGATTTCGTAACTAAATGTGCAGGTATTATTCGTGATAGCGCTGCGCCTAATTGTAGTCTTCATTCATTATATTCATATGATTTATTTTTCCAAAGATATGGGGTAAATAATGGGGGAGATGTAAGTACTGAAGAAATATATGCAGAAATTCCTTCAAAAACATGCGGAGAAATTTATACTAAGGAATTTCCTGATTTAGCAAAAATTTTTAGTGCTGATGAATTTAGAAGAATGTTTGATGATGGAGAATTTCCTCTTGTTAAAATTTGGAAAGGATATCATGCAGGCAGAGATGAAATACATGTAACATATTCTATTACAAGATAAAATGAATTTAGAGGATTTAAAAATATTACCTGGTGTTGTAATTGATGTAGAAGACCCCAAGTTTTTAGGCAGAGTTAAAGCTGATGCTCCTGGTTTATTTAATTCTGAGGTAATGAGTAAAGAAGGAATGCCTTGGATATATCCTTTAAATATGTCTGGTTATCAAAGATTCTCAAAATTAAATAACGGAAGTAAAATTTGGATATTGACTGATAAAGAATATAAAGAATTCTGGTATTGGCCAATGTTTGAATTAAATCAAGATACAAGAGACATCATAACTGCTGAAGATGGTGATTATGATGAAGCAGAAGTATTGTTATCTAGAAACATGGGAGATAATAGTGTATACATTTATTATACTCCAAGCAAAGGAATTCAAATACAGCAAGGAGAAAATACTTTTATTAATCTAACTTCAGATAATAAAATATTTACAAAAGCTGGTGAAGGACAAGTACTTATTGAAAATAATAATGTATATATTGGAGATGATAGTACTGACAGTATGCAAAAAGCTGTAATGGGTAAGAATCTTGTTGATATGTTAAATAATTTAAAATCAGCATTACAACAATTACAATCATTAGCAGCTGGCGGATATACTGCAAATTTAGTTCCTGGCTTTGCTCAAGCTGTTGCTGCATTACAAGGACCTTTGACAAGTAATACATTACTTGCTAAAAAAACATATGTTGACTAATGTTAGGAAATTATATAAGCAAAGATTCATTACCTGGTGACTTGTTAGGAAATCTTGAAGCAGTTACTATAAATGCTGGTTCAAGCTTTTTAGCTGGTCAAGCAACAAGTGTTTTTGCTCCTGTTGCTAATATTGGAGATAATGCATTACTTATAAAGAATACAGTTACAGATCCAAATCTAATTAAAAAGATTTCAACAGATTTAATTGAACATGCTGTTACTGTAACAACTAATGAATTAATTTCTTATTTATCAGATAAAACAACTGAGCTTCTTGATTTTGGAAAATTAACTGGAGTTCTTGCAGAATCAATAACATATTGGACAAAAGAAAAATTAATGACTCCTGCTGAAATATTAGATTTAATAAAAACTAAAGATGTTCAAGAAGAACAAGAAAAAGAAAATAAGAAGAATCAAGAAGAAGGTATTAATAATGTAAAAGAAACAATAAGTGGTACAGTTGGTAATTTAAAAGATTATGTAACTAATACTATTAATTCTCTTAATAGTGGTCTTTCTACAATTACTGCATATGTAACACAAGGTCCAGATTGGGTAGTTACAAAAGTTAATTCATATGTTGCATTAGGAATTGAAAAAGCTGAATCATTTATTGGAGAACAAGTTGATTTTGTAATTAATGTTAGAGATACAACAATTGATGCTGTTGGTCAAGGAATTGGCTCAGCTGCTGCAGAAGTAGTAAATAAAATTGCAATCAATGCTGCTAAAAAATTAAAAGCTGATGCAGAAGGATTAGTTTCTCAAGTACAGACTAAAGCAATGAATGCTATTACAAAAGCAATAATGGTAGTAAGACAATTAACTGGTATTGCAATTCCGCCAGTTTATCCTGAGCTACCAAAATTAACATCGCTATTTTAAATAAATAAAGATTATATATGAGTAAGAAGGTAGATATCTGTGTATGTGTTAAGGATAGACAGAATGTTGTTAAGAAAACAATTGATTGTATTTTAAATCAAACATTTAAAGATTTCAGACTTTTACTTTGTGATGGAAAGTCAGATGATCTTACAGTAAGTACATTATTAGATTATCAGAATAAAAATGATAATGTAGTATGTTGGCAAAGTGAAGAAAAAGGTTATGTAAATTCACATAACTTTATTTTAAGTAAAACAGATGCAGAATATATTTGTTTTATTGATAGTGATGATTTAGTAGATGAGAAAAAACTTGCTGAACAAGTAAAATATTTAGATGAACATCCAGATGTTGATGTTGTTTCATCTTCAGTAATACTTCCAAATAAAAAGATATTACCTAATACATTTGTAGAACTTAATAATGAACAAATTACTGAAGCATTAAAGAAAGGAATTCCTATGGCTGCTATATGTCATTTTGAAAGTTGTATGTTCAGAAGAAAATGTTTAGAGAAATTTACTAAAGAAAAGTATTTCTTTGATGAATATGAAACAGGTCGTTGTGGAGAAGGATTTTTATATGCATTACATTTCTTCGGTTATAAGTTTGCTAATATAATTTCTACATTATATATTTATACAAAAGGAGTTGTTAAAGATAGTATGACTAATACAATAATTCCTGAAATGGCAAATCTGATGGATGCTCAAACATATGATATGAAACGAACTGCAATAATGGAAATGTTCGATAATTACAATCAAACTAAATAGAAATAAATAAATATTAAAATAAAGAAAAGGTTACTGAATTATCAGTAACCTTTTTTCTATTAATATAAAAAATATTATTCATGTAATTTATAATTAGGATATTCTTCCATAAAATTATTTAAAATTTCTTCGTCAAAAACAAATACACCTAACATTGAATATAAATCATTTTTACTTGAAAATCTACTATCGTATGGTACAAATCCATCTTTCTTATCTTTTTTTCTAATATTTGTTCTAAAATATCTTACAGATAAATCTCCATCATCTAATTTTAAATAATCATCAAATTTAGTATCATTCTCTGCTTCTTTAATACTTTTACATAAATAATCATATGTTTCTTTACTAAATTGTGGTTTAATAATTGACCAACAATGCCAATCATTATATCCGCTATCTTTTTCTATTTTTTCAAATCCATTAATTTGAATAATTTCTTCTCTTACGAAGCTAATAAACCATATTTTATCTGATTTATTTAAATCCAATATACATTTATCACCTTCACCAAATTTATATGAATTAAATTCATTAAGCTTAGCTAATTTTGCTTTTGCTTCATTAATAAATTGAACAATTGATTTCATAAATAAAAAATATTATATATGTAAAAATAATCTAAAACTTTTAGTCTAAATATCTTTCTTCTTTCATTTTCATATTATTAAAATATCTTACCTTCTTAGGATGTTCATAGAATTGATCTTCATTATATGATCTTATTGCTTCAGATACAATCCAATATGCAGTACGAGCAGGAACATTCTGACCAATCTTTCCATATTCTTTCATAGTATCACCTTGAAGTTCATAATCATCAGGCATACCCATAAGATGAAGTAATTCACGAATATTAAGAGG
>ODAI010222903.1_pt1 | contig 22219 bp, 22 predicted proteins | sample 1539321 | NCBI WGS metagenome assembly ODAI01 (sample SAMN02144231, study PRJEB22623) | gut metagenome | biome: sheep rumen | host: Ovis aries | place: New Zealand | reverse complement strand
TCTGACACGGTTCACGGCGTGCGATTGCACGGGACCCGCACATCAACGTTCCGTATTGAGACCGACCTCACAACAATTGACCTCGGGACGGGAATTCGGCCTCGCTGTAGCGGATTGCGAGTTCAGGGCACCGCTAACTCCCCGCTTAGTGCGACATCTTATTATAATCTCATTCTATTCTTTTTGCAAGAGGGAAAATGCATAATCGAGCTCTGCCCGGAATCGTTCTCCGTCGGTTTCGCGCAATGCTTTGAGATACGGCAGCGCATCGGTGCGGTTTCGGTTCGCCGCCAGCACGATCGACTGCCGCAAAAGTCGGTTCGGCCCTGCAAGGTTTTTACCGATCAAATCCCCTGCCTGCCTGCGGTTTCCTTTGAGCACGGCGACCGGATCGAGCGCAGCGCGTATGGTTTGCGGGATCGGGATCGCGCTTTGCGGATTCTTCGGACAGACGCTTTGACAGCGCATGCAGCCGAGCAGCGAAGGCATCCACGCCATCGCATCCGCGGGGATCGGGTCGCCCTCCATATAGGTATGGATGCAGCGCGTCCAATCGAACTCGAAATCGCCTTTGATCGCACCGAAACAGACCTCGCGGCACAGACCGCAGTGATCGCAGACCTCATTCGGCGTGCGGCGCGGCGTATAATCAACCGGCTCGGGCAGTGCGAGCATCGCGCCTTGCAGAACGAGATACGTTCCGTACGGTTTGAGATACAAAAGCTGATTGTCCATGCGCGAACCGATGCCGTAAGAGGCGAGCTGCTCGCGATACGGCGTCTCGGCTCGATCCGCCCGTATGCCGGACGCTTTCAGCAAAGAAAGCAGACGTTTCATTGCATGATAGCTGCTGTTGGACGCCGGATAGTACGATGCAACGAGCGTTTCATCGGTATACGGCACATACGGCATGACGCAGATCAGTACCGCGTTTGCCCACGGATACGCTTCCTTCGGATCAGATACGAGCGGATATGTGTTCGGATGAAACACGCCATCGTTGCGATGGCGTGTCCAGTCCGTATAAGGTTCGACGGGAAGCAAAAAGCTCTCCCGAAAGCCCACTTCCTTTGTGAGCGCATGAATGTCGGTCATGCTTCTTTTGCCAGCATTTCCTTGGTTTTCATCAGCCGCGACGTATTGCCGCGTTCGTTCTCCTCGAGTTTCATCTGGATGTCGTGGATCGCCGCATCGAACTGCGGGATCATAACGTATTCGAGTGCATTGACACGGCGGCGCGTCTTTTCGATCTCATCCGCCAGACGGCTCGTTGCCTTCTCGACTTCCGCAAGCTCAAGCATCAACGGCAGAACCTCCGCAAGCGCCTGTACTGCGCCGTCAAGGTCCGAACCGGTTGTGGCAAAGCCGTACGGATAGACGAACCCCTCCTGCGTTTCAAGCGAGAGCTTCGGAACCGGAATCGAAAGAACGTTCTGTTTCTCCGCCTCGACGCCGATCGCGCGCGCCGGATACAGCAGCGCTTCTTCGACTTCGTTGCTGCTCATAACGGCTCTCGCAAGAACGAAGTTTTGCATCGCTTCTCCGAGTTTTTTCTCCATTTCCACCCGCAGCGTCTGATTTCTGCGCGCAAGGATGATGAAGCGGCGCACCAGTTCGTCGCGTTTGTCCTTCATCATTTTGTGTCCGCGAATGGCGACCGTCCTGCGTTTTTTGAGGTTGCTGAGCTCCATTCGCGTGGGCTTGTATTGCAGCGCCACGGCTTATGCCTCCTCGGGATAGTATTTTTCGATATAAGCGTCTCTGATACGTTTGAGTTCCGACTTCGGAAGAATGCCGAGAAGCTTCCATCCGAGGTTCAATGTTTCCTCGATCGAACGGTTCGTATAGTAACCCTGCGAAACATATTCGGCTTCGAATGCGTCGGCAAATTTTGCATAAAGCTTGTCGGTATCCGACAGCGCCGCATCGCCCAGAATGACGGCGAGCTCTTTCGCTTCTTTTCCGCGCGAATATGCCGAGAACAGCTGGTTCATCGTATCCGCGTGATCCTCGCGCGTTTTGCCCTTGCCGATGCCCTTGTCCTTCAGACGCGAAAGCGACGGCAGAACGTTGATCGGAGGCGTCAGGCCCTTTCTGTACAGTTCGCGCGAAAGGATGATCTGTCCCTCGGTGATGTATCCCGTGAGGTCCGGGATCGGGTGCGTGACGTCGTCCTCCGGCATCGAAAGGATCGGGATCATCGTGATCGAGCCCTTGTTGCCGCGGATACGTCCGGCGCGCTCATACATCGTCGCAAGGTCGGTGTACATATAGCCCGGATAGCCGCGGCGGCCGGGAACCTCCTTACGCGCGGCGGAAACTTCGCGCAGCGCTTCCGCATAGTTCGTGATATCCGTGATGATAACGAGCACCTGCATGCCGAGATCATATGCGAGATATTCCGCAGCGGTGATCGCCATACGCGGCGTGGAAATGCGCTCGATCGCCGGATCGTTTGCAAGGTTGATGAACGTAACGGTACGCTCGATCGCGCCGGTCTGACGGAAGTCGCTGATAAAGAAGTCCGCCTCTTCGAACGTGATGCCGACTGCGGCGAACACGACCGCGAATTTTTCATCGCTGCCCAAAACACGCGCCTGACGTGCGATCTGCGCTGCAAGGTTTGCATGCGGAAGACCGCTGCCGGAGAACACCGGAAGCTTCTGTCCGCGGACCAGGGTGTTAAGCCCGTCGATCGCGGAAATACCGGTCTGAATAAACTCGGACGGATAGTCGCGCGCGGCGGGATTCATTGCCGTGCCGTTGATGTCCAGATGCTTTTCGGCGATCAGCGCCGGACCGCCGTCCTTCGGCTTGCCCATTCCGTCGAACACGCGGCCGAGCATGTCGGGTGCAACATCGAGCTCGATGGAGTGACCCAGAAAGCGCGCCTTGCTGTCGGAAATGCGCAGTCCCTGCGAGCCCTCGAACAGCTGGACCATCGCCTTGTCGCCGTTGATCTCCAATACTCTGCCGCGGCGGATCGCGCCGTCCGCCTGCTCGATCTCGACAAGCTCGTCATACTTGACGCCTTCAACGTCCTTAACCAGCATCAGCGGTCCGACGACCTCGGAAATGGTACGGTATTCTTTACGCATCAGAACTGTCCTCCTTCCGTCAGAGCCGTGATCTGCTCGGTCATATCCTTCATGATCGCGTTGTACTCTGCTTCCGCTTCGTCCTCTGGAACATACTTCAAACGACCGATGCGCTCACGCACCGGAAGAGCCAGAAGCTCGCGGAACGACGCGTCGCGATCCAACGCTTCGATATTCTTTTCGTAGTTCGTCATGATCGCTTTCAGCATCATGAACTGCTTCTTCGGCGAGGTATAAGTATCGACTTCGTGGAACGCGTTCTGGTGCAGATAGTCCTCACGGATGCTGCGCGCCGCTTCAAGCGTCAGACGGTCCTTGAAGGAAAGCGCATCGATACCGACGAGTCGAACGATCTCGTCGAGCTCGCTCTCGATCTGCAGAAGATGCATCGTTCTCGAAACGAGATTCGACCACTCGGTGTTGACCTCGTTGTTGAACCACGGAGAAAGGCGATCCTGATACAGCGAGTAAGACTGCAGCCAGTCGATCGCCGGGAAGTGACGCGCGTATGCAAGCTTGGAGGAAAGTCCCCAGTAGACCTTGACGATGCGCAGCGTTGCCTGCGAAACCGGCTCGGAAATATCGCCGCCCGGAGGAGAAACCGCGCCGATCGCCGTGACCGCGCCGGTTCTGCCTTCCGATCCGAGCGTTTTGACACAGCCCGCGCGCTCATAGAACTCCGCAAGGCGGGAGCTCAGGTATGCGGGATAGCCTTCTTCGCCGGGCATCTCTTCGAGTCGACCGGACATTTCACGAAGCGCTTCCGCCCAGCGGCTCGTCGAGTCCGCCATGATCGCGACTTTATAGCCCATGTCGCGGAAGTATTCCGCGATCGTAATGCCCGTATAAATGGATGCTTCACGCGCTGCGACCGGCATGTCGGACGTGTTCGCGATCAGTACCGTTCGCTTCATCAGAGAAAGACCGGTTCTCGGATCCTTCAGTTCCGGGAACTCCATCAGAACGTCGGTCATCTCGTTGCCGCGTTCGCCGCATCCGACGTAAACGATGATATCCGCATCCGCCCACTTTGCAAGCTGATGCTGAACGACTGTCTTGCCGCTGCCGAACGGACCCGGGACCGCCGCGACGCCGCCCTTTGCGACCGGGAACAGCGTATCGATGACGCGCTGACCGGTGACCATCGGCTCGTTCGGCGCGAGCTTTTCGGCATACGGTCTGCCCTTGCGGACCGGCCATTTCTGCAGCATCGGCAGTTCGATCATCTTCCCGTCCTTTTCAAGACGTGCGATCGGCGTGATGATGTTTGCCTCGCCCTCGAAGATCCAGGTCAGTCTGCCGGATACATTCGGCGGAACCATGATCTTATGCAGAACCGCTTCCGTTTCCTGCACGGTGCCGAGGATATCTCCGCCCTTGAGTTCGTCGCCGACCTTTGCAGAGGGAACGAAGTTCCAAAGCTTTTCGTGATCCAGCGCATCGACCATGATACCGCGCGTAATGCGGTCACCCGCCTGCTCGCGGATCTTGTTGAGCGGACGCTGAATGCCGTCGTAGATCGATTCGATCAGACCCGGCGCAAGCTCAACCGAAAGCGGCGCGCCGGTGGAAACGACCGGTTCGCCGGGGCCGATGCCGCCGGTTTCTTCGTATACCTGAATGGACGCTCTGTCTTCGCGCAGTTCGATGACTTCACCGATCAGGTGTTTGTCCGATACGCGCACGACGTCGAACATCTGTACGTCCGCCATGCCGCTTGCGACGATCAAAGGTCCCGAAACCTTTACGATAGTACCTTGCATACGTTTTCTCCTGTTATGAATTGCTCAAAATATCCAGACCGACCGCCTTTTCGACGTTCTCCCTGATTGCTTTCATGCCGATCCCCTGCGTGCCGGACGCATCCGGGATCGGAATGATCGCAGGATATACTTCACCCTGAAACTCGCGGATCGTCTCCTCACAGCCGGGATACATCGCTTCCGTGACGTATACGACCGCATAGCCGTGCCGTGCGAGACGGTGCAGCGTCTTGTTCGCCTGCTCACCGTTCTCGACCGGATAGACTTCTATGCCGACCGCCTTGAAAAGCAGGATCGAATCGCGATCGCCGATGACTGCACACTTACCGTTCGCCATACAGCATCACCAACCTTTCGCGAATCACGCTGTCCGGCAAATGATTGCGCTTCGCCGTCATGATCAGACGGACCGCCTTACCCTCGCGTTCCTTCGCAAGATAATACCCGACGATCGGATAAATGGTTTCTGTTTCGTACTTATGAGAGGAAAGAAGCGACACCAGATAATTGTCGCGCGCCTTCTCCACCTCCGCAATGCTGCCGGTCCGCTGCATCGCGTTGAGTCCTTTCAGAAGTGCTTCCCTGCAGACGCTCTTTTCGAGCACACGATTCAGGGAATCGAATGAAAGCTCATACGCGCCGTACAGATCGCGATACGTGACGCCGCCTTCCGGCAGGATCACTTCGTCCAGCGTTTCGATCGCCGCGCCCATTGCGCGAAGGCGCAGAAACGTCAGCACGTTGTCGAAATCCGCCATCGAGCGGAAATAGTGCGAAAATACCGGCTGCTTTTCGGTTTCTTTCAGCGCATGCGCAAGGTATGCGCGATCGAGCGTGATGGAGATATTGCGCGGCTCGACCCGCATTTCAAGCTGTTTTTCCAGCTTGTTCAGCGCATCCGTAAAGATCGGCGGCAGCGCCTGATACTGGCGTGTCTGCACCATCTCCGTCAACGCTTCCTTATCGTACAGACCGCCCGGAGCAAACACCGGTTCCGATTGATTCAGAAGACGCGCTTTGATCAGAACCTTCAGGTTCTGCACATCCGCCTGCATCAGAAACAGATCCGTGATCGCCGGATTCGGAGAGATCTCACGGATCTCCTGCATCGCATCGGTCATTTCCCGCTCGATCATGCGTTCCGCATCCGCTTCCGTCGCGTCGGTCAGATTGCCGTAGCGAACGTCGGACAGCGCGCGCATCGCGTCCGAAAGGGAACCCTCCGCCATTCGCTGCACCGTCTGCGGTTCCAAAAGCCGCTTATTCAGCGCAGACAGCCGTGCGCAGGCGTATGCGTAACTCGGTTGCGGCATAGGCCTCTCCTCCCTTATCGGAACAAAATCTTCGCGACGTTCGATTCTTCCGCGTCGCGCAGTTCACGAAGAACCGACTTCATCGAGCAGTCCTTTTCGTAGCTTCCGCCGTACAGAATGAAACCGGCTTCCGTGTCCGCATCCTGCTCGGAGATCCGTACCGCAAACGGCAGCTGCGATGCAGCGCGCACGATCGCCTCCCGATCCGCCTTAGCCGGCGCGACGACGTCGTTCGCCTTCGCTTCGGTTTTCAGGATGGAAAGATACAGCTTTTCGCGTTTCTCCGTCGGAAGGTCGAGCAGGCGGCGATATGTTTTTTCGAACACATCGTCAAGCAGCGCGCGCTTATCGCGCAGCAGCTCCTTTTTACCGTCAAGTTCCGCACGCGTCTGATAGCCGTCGATCACGGCTTTTGTCTGCTGCGCGCGTTCCTTCTCGAACTGCTCCGCCTTGTTTGCGATCTGAGCGTCTGTCGCTTCACGGATGCTGTTGCAGGATGCCTCGGCGTCGGCAAGCACCTTCGCGGCCGCATCCTTTGCGTCCGCTATGATTCTGTCGATGAGGTTGACTGCACTCTCGTTTCCCATAGCGTGCCTCGCTCTTATTTGATGCCGATGACAAGCAGGAAGGAAATGAGCAGGGACAGAACGGCGTACGTTTCGACCATGATCGCCATGACCATGCCCTTACCGCTCTCGGTGGGTTTCTTTGCAACCATGTTGATGCCGGCAACGGCAACCTTGCCCTGATAGACCGCGGATACCAGACCGCCGATCGCAATGGGCAGACCTGCGACGAGATAACGGACGCCGAGCGTCGTGTTTGCCGCAAGCGCCGAAACATCGCCGCTCATCAGACCGGAGTTCAGTGCGATGACGACCGCGATCAGAAGACCGTAGATGCCCTGCGTACCGGGAAGAAGCTGCAGAAGCAGGCACTTACCGGACAAATCCGGGTTCTCCGAAACGACGCCCGCAGACGCCTGACCGGTTATACCGACACCGATCGCGGAACCGATCCCTGCAAATAACGCTGCACATACCGCACCGGCGGTTGCCCAAATTGCTCCCCAATTCATCTTGTTTGTTTCTCCTTTGTCTTATTTGGATTTTGATTGTTTATTCAGAAACCTGAACGTGTTTTGTGTTGTAGGAAAGCGGTGTGAATTCCTTGCCGCCGGATTCGTAGAACTTGCCGTAGAACTCGACGTACTGCAGTCTTGCGCAATGCACGAACGCGCCGAGCGCATTGATCGCGACATTGAACGTATGCAGCAGAACGACGAGGACCACGCAGCCGATCGAACCGATCACTTTCATGACCGGATTCGATGCGCCGGTCAGCATGTTGCTCAGCATGTTGAACACCTGACCGATGACGCCCGTTGCGATACCGAGTGCAAACAGACGCGCGTAGGACAGGATATCGGACAGCACGCTTGTGATGTCATATAATCCGCCGAGTCCGCTCGTCAGCCGCTTCAAAGGATTGCGCTTTTCACGTCCCTTGAACAGCACCACGAGCAGCGCGCCGAGCGCCGCCGCACCCAATGCGATCCTGGTGACAAGTTCCGGCAGTGAGACCGGCGATCCCGCCATGCCCGTGATCGCGGGCAAAAAGCCGACGACCAGACCGAGCGTGATCAGCACCCATGAGATCTGATCAAAGATCGCGCCTTTCCAGTCGCCGCGGCTGAATTTGTCGATCGCGCCGACGATGTATCCCGCGACGATATGCAGGATACCGAGTCCGAAGCAAAGTCCCAGCATCAGCATGGAATCCTGCATCGGATCGATCCATGCCGGGAAGATCCCGAGCCGGTCGAAGAACCGACCGATCGCGGTGAACACGCCGCCGGAAGCGTCCGTGCGGGTGATACCGAAGAACGATCCGGTCAGAACGCCCCAGAAGACCGTGGAAATACCGCCCCAGAAGAGCACCTTTGCGATGCCCTTGCTCATGCCGGTCGGCTTTTTGAATTTCAGGTACACAAGCGATCCGAGCATCAGCATCAGACCGTATCCCGTATCCGACAGCATCAGTCCGAACAGCAGAATGTAGAACGGCGTCATGTACGGCGTTCCGTCGATCGTGCTGTAAGCGGGACGCGAATACAGCGTCTGCACTTCCTCGAACGGTTCGACGAATTTGTTGTTCTTGACCACGGACGGCGGTTCCTCGCCCTCGATCGGATCGCGGTATTCGAAGCTGTATGCATCGGTGACCGCGCGAATCGCCTGCTCCGTCTTTTCGACCTCGTCCTCGCGCATCCAGCCTTCCAGCACAAACGTGCTTGCCGTATACGCAAGGTCCGCACGTACGCTGAGACGATCTGCGTCGATCGTTTCCGCATCGAACGCGTTCTGCAGCACCGTGATCGTGTCGCCGTGTCCTTCGAGCTCCGCCTGCACGGTCTGCGCTTCGGCGTCGATCTCGGCAATGCGCCTGTCGAGCGCCTCGATCGCCTGACCGGGCGTGCCCTCCGTTTTCGGGAATACGAAATCCTGCCAGTCGATGGTCTTCAGGAAATTCTGCACCGTTTTCGTATCCTCTTCCTTGCAGGCGAGGATGGTCGGTATCGTCGCGGATTCGTTATAGTACTCCGCTTCGAGATATTCCTGTTCGTCGATCTTCGGCTGATCCTTTGACGCGCAAAGCCCGATAAAGTAATGCACGCGTGCGGTATTCTTCACGGATGACATCGGCACCGAAAGCCGCTGCCACGGCAAGAGCAGATCCCTCGTCGAGACCGCTTTCTCGCGTTCTGCAGCGAGACGCGACTGCGTATGCAGCAGTTCTTCGATCTGTCCTGCCGCGCGTTCCGCCTTCGGAACGTCTTCGCGAATCGCGTCGAGCGTCATCTCGCGCTTCTGCGGCGTCAGAAAACCGGGCTTCTTGGCAAACGGCTTGACCGCGCCGATCGATTCCGACAGACGTGCGATACGCGCGTTGATCGCGTCGGCGTCCGCATCCTGCACCTCGCCGTCCGCGATGTTCAGGATCTGCACCGTTCCGCATTCCTGCAGGGCTTTTAAGATTTTGTCCTGATCCGATTTCAGCGCGACCAAGGAGAGGCGCTTCATCGCTACGATCATATCGCTGCTTCGATCCTTTCCATCAGAGATGCGACCGCATCTTCGACATTTCGTACGGCGCTTTCATGCATCGCGTCCGTTTCCGATCTGGCTTTTGCGGTCACTTGCGCGGCGATCCTTTCGCCTTCTTCACGCGCACGTAAAAGCGCATCCGCGGTCTGCCGCCTCTCGGATTCATCCGCAGAGGCGAGCGCTTCTTCCGCATCATTTTTGGCTTGCGTCACGCGTTCTCTTGCCGTGCGGTTCGCTTCTTCCAGAATGGCGTCAGCCTGTTTTTCCGCATCGGCAATTCGTTCCATGATGCTTGTCATACTATTCTCTCCCGGGAATTATTTGGTGCCGAACAGGCGATCTCCCGCGTCGCCGAGACCCGGGACGATGTAACCGTGCTCGTTCAGTTTTTCATCGATGCACGCCACATACAGATCCACGTCGTCGTATGCTTTACGGATCGCTTCGATGCCTTCGGGCGCCGCAAGCAGGTTGACGAGACGGATGCTCTTCGCGCCGCCCTCTTTGAGCACACGGATGCCCTCGATCGCGGAATTGCCCGTTGCGAGCATCGGGTCGACGAGGATCGCATCGCGCTCTTCGATGTCGTCCGGCAGCTTGCAGTAATAGCTGGTGGGCTTCAGCGTGTCGGGATTGCGGTACATGCCGATGTGACCCATCTTTGCGCTCGGGATCATGTTCATCATGCCGTCCGCCATGCCGAGACCCGCTCTCAGGATCGGTACGATCGCGATCTTTTCGTTCGCGAGCACCTTGAACGTGCTCTTGCAGATCGGCGTTTCGATTTCCGCATCCACCAGCGGCAGATTGCGAGTGACCTCATAGCACATCAGCATGGCGAGTTCGCCGACGAGTTCACGGAACTGCTTGGTGTTCGTTTCCTTGTTGCGCAGCATTGACAGTTTGTGCTGTACCAGAGGGTGATCGATTACGGTTACTTTCATAATTGCTCCTTCCCCGCTTCATAAGCGGCAATCTTTCCGATTCTCCGTGCATGGCGTCCGCCTTCAAATTCGGTGTTGAGCCATACGTCGGTGATTTCCAATGCCAAAGAGAGCGGGATGATCCCCGCCCCCATTGCAAGCATATTGGCGTCGTTGTGACGTCTTGTCAGTTCGGCGGACTTCAGATCGCCGCAAAGCGCGCAGCGAATGCCGCGTACTTTGTTTGCGGAGATGGAAATGCCGATACCGGTTGTGCAGATGACGATGCCGCGATCGACCTTGCCGTCGCGCACGAGCTCCGCCGCCGCAATGCCGAAATCCGGATAATCAACGCTCTCCGTGCTGAAGCATCCGCAATCGACAACTTCGTGACCGAGTGAAATCAGGTGTTCTTTTACGGCTTCTTTGTAAGCATAGCCGCCGTGGTCCGATCCGAGTGACAGTTTCATAGGCTTCTCCTTTTCAGTTTACCAAAAGAAAGTATATCAAAAATTGTCGGGTTTGTACAGAGGCGAAATCAACTTTTCTGACAGGATGCGACGATCGTCATACCTGCTCGTGCGAAAAGCCCGCCGCGCGCAGCAGACGGTTCATAAACGCAAGCCCCGTCTCTTTTGTATCGATCCCTTCCGCAAGGATCACGTCGTTTTGCGAACCGACGTCGCGCAGCAGCCGGAACAGATTCGCGCAAAGCGTTTCCGGTTCACTGCGATCGCCCATCGAATATGCGTTCAGATTGCGGTAGCTCGGCATCGTCTGCTCCGTACCGAGGATCGCGACGTGTTTTCCGTCGTCCTCCAATTCATGATACAGCGAGCGGATGCGCTTTGCCGCGGCTTTCGGTTCGCCTTCGATGACGCGTACTTCGGCGTCAGGTGCATAATGCTTGTATTTCATGCCGGGCGACGCCGCGACCTCGCTGTCCTTCAGCGGCTCCAGAATGCTCGGCGCAAGCCGCACCGGCCCGATGATCGCTTCGAGCATTTCGCGCGTGATCGCGCCCGGCCGCAGGATCGTCGGTTCGCCGGCCAGCGACAGCACGGTGGATTCGACCCCATATCGGCAGGGACCGCCGTCGAGGATCAGCGGGATCCGCCCGTCCATATCGTCGAGCACATGTTGTGCCGTCGTCGGGCTCGGTCTGCCGGACCGGTTGGCGGAGGGTGCCGCGATCGGTACGCCGGATTTCTGGATCAGCAGCCGTGCGGTCTTGTCGGACGGCATGCGCACCGCAACGGTCTCAAGGCCAGCGGTGACCTCATACGGGACCTGATCCGCTTTGTTGAAGATCATCGTCAAGGGACCCGGCCAAAACGTGTCCATCAGTACGTTGGCGATCTTCGGAACGTGCGCCCAAAGGTCCTTGATATCGCTCTTTTTTGCGATGTGCAGGATCAGCGGGTTGTCGTTCGGACGACCTTTTGCCTCAAAGATGCGGTTCACCGCATCGCCGTCGAGTCCGTTCGCGCCGAGCCCGTAAACCGTCTCCGTGGGGAACGCGACAAGTTCGCCGTTACGGATGAGCTCCGCGCCGAGCGTTGTGCCCGCGTCTTCGCGGCGCATTGTTGAAATCACTTCCGTTTTCATACCGTTTCCTTACTCTCCCGAAAGCATCGCCGTACGTTCCGCCAATGTGAGCGCATCGATCATTTCATCCATGTCGCCGTCGAGAAACGCTTCGAGTTTATACAGCGTCAGCCCGATACGGTGATCCGTTACGCGGCTTTGCGGGAAATTATACGTGCGGATGCGCTCGCTTCTGTCGCCGCTTCCGACCATGCTCTTTTTGCGGTCTGCAAGCTCCGCATGCTGCTGTGAGGCAAAATGCTCATACAGTCTGCTCTTCAGAAGGCGCATCGCCTGTTCTTTGTTCTGCAGCTGACTGCGCTCGTTCTGACAGGCGACGACGATACCGGTCGGAATGTGCGTGATGCGGATCGCGGAGGACGTTTTGTTGACGTGCTGTCCGCCCGCACCGCTGGAACGGTACGTGTCGATTCGCAGATCCGAGTCCTTGATCTCGATCTTGATATCGTCGACTTCCGGCATAACGGCAACCGTCGCGGCGCTTGTGTGGATCCGCCCCTGCGATTCCGTTTCCGGTACGCGCTGCACGCGATGCACGCCGCCTTCGAATTTAAGCCGTGCGTATACGCCGCGTCTTCCCGCGATCGAAAGAATGATCTCCTTGACGCCGCCGAGCTCCGTCGTGTTTTCGGAAAGGATCTCGGTCTTGTAGCCGTGACGCTCCGCATATCGGAGATACATGCGCAAAAGGTCCGCACCGAACAGCGAAGCCTCATCGCCGCCCGTCCCCGCACGAATCTCAAGGATCACGTTGCGGTCGTCGTTTTCATCCTTCGGAAGCAGCAGCGTTTTGAGCTCGGTTTCCTGTTCGCCGAGCCGCTCCTGCAACGTCTGAATCTCGTCCTCCACCAGTGCTTTCATGTCCGCTTCCGGATGATCTTCGAGCATCGCTCTCAAGTCATCGCACTCCCGTTGCGTCGCAAGGTAGGCGTCGAATGCCGTTACGATCGATTCCAGTTCCGCATGCTCGCGCGCGAGCGTTTTATACGAATCCAGATCCTCGGTCGCTTCCGGTTTTGCCAGAAGCTCCGTCAGGATCTGATAGCGTTCTTTCAGTTTTTGCAGTTTTTCAATCATGTCCGTTCACCACGATCACGCGCGGTCTTCCGCCGTAATCCTCGATACATTCCGCATTCGGGAACATAGCCGATACGTCTTCCCTTTGCGTCATTCCGATTTCAAGAAACATCCTACCGTCCGGCTTCAGCACACGCCGCCAGGACGCCGCAAGCCGCCGGTAAAACGCAAGCCCGTCCGCGCCGCCGTACAGCGCAAGCTCCGGTTCGAATCGCAGCGCCGCATCGCGGCAATCCATCTCCGGCTTCGTCAGATACGGCGGGTTGCATACGATCATGTCGAAGCTGCCCTCGACGCCGTCGAGAAAATCGCTGCGCACGGTCCTGACGGATACCCCGTTTCGCCGCGCGTTCCGTTCGGTCAGTTCCAGCGCATCCGCGCTGATATCGACCGCCGTGACCCTTGCGCCGCCGCGCACCGCAAGCGCAATCCCGATACAGCCGCTTCCGCAGCAAAGATCGAGTACCTCGTTCCGTTCCGCAGAAAGCGCTTTCCATGCCGCCTCTACCAGACATTCCGTATCCGGACGCGGGATCAGCACGTTTCGGTTCACCTCAAACGGCAGTCCGAAGAACTCCCATTCTCCGAGGATATACGGAAGCGGTTCGCCCGTCAGACGCCGTGCGATCAAAGGTTTGAGCATCTCGGCGTCCGTTTCGGTCAGCTCCTGATACGGAGAATGAAATCCCGAGGCGCGCAGCAGAAACGTTGCCTCCAGCCGCGCATCCTCTCCGGCAACCGGTGCAAGCTGTTTTGCGATCGCCTGTTCGGCTTTACGTACGATCATTCGGCTGTTTCGCCCTCCGTCTTTTCCGAATCGTCCATTACCGCGTCCTCCGATGCGGTTTGCTCATTCGTATTCTGCGTCATGAGCGGCGTTTTCGGGTCGAATTCCAGATCGCCCTTCGGCGGATGCAGCGCGAGTTCGAACGAAGCGATCGCGACTTCGAGCATATCTTCCGTCGGTTCCTGCGTGGTCAGATGCTGCAGTGCAAGACCCGGCGCGCGAACGATGCGGCAGAACAGGTTTTCGTGCTTTGCCGCGCCCTTTAATACCTCGTAGGAAACACCTGCGATGATCGGAATCAGAACGATCCGTGCCAGACGGAACAAAAAGCGGTTCGCGCCCGTTTTTTCCCATGCTTCAAATCCCGGGATCAGCGTGCACAGCGCCGTCACGGCGGTCGTGACGACGATCGACACCGCCATCGTCAGGAACAGATAATTCGTGCCGCAGCGCGGATGCAGCCGCGTGCATTTCTTTGCGTTCTCCGGCGTCATTTCGAGTTCCGCTTCATAGCAGGCGATCGTCTTGTGCTCCGCACCGTGGTACATAAAGACGCGTCTGATGTCTTTGACCCGCGAGATCCCGTAGATATACAGCAAAAAGATCGCGAGGCGGATCAAGCCCTGCACGACGGTACTCCATGCGAGATCCATTTCGCCGAAGATCAGCTCAATCAGTTCGACGACGCCGATCGGCAGCAGAACGAACAGACCGATCGCAAGGATCGCGGCGAGAAAGATCGCCACACCCTTCACGACGTCCATCACGGACTTATTGAAGCGTTTGGACAGCCACAGTTCGAATCGGGACGGTTCCTCCGTCTCCTCGCCCAGCAGCTCCGCCGCACGCGTCGTGATGCTCATGCCGTCGGACAGCGACTGCACAAATGCGTAAACGCCGCGCACGAACGGCCAGGTCGGAAACGAGCCTTTCTTATAGCGCGTGCGCTGATGATGAAACTCTTTTGCAAGCGAGCCGTCGCTTCGGCGCACGACGACCGCCGTTCCTTTTTGGGAGCGCATCATGACGCCTTCGACCAGCGCCTGACCGCCGATATCGGTATACTTCATACGGTTCTTCCTCTGTTTCCTGTTCAATGATTATAGCACGAACCCATGTCGGTTGCAATGCCGTTCAGGTTCGGTGCTGCAAGCGGCACCGCTCGAGATCGACGCGTCCGTCCGGCAGAAACGGCACGTTCTCCTGCGCAAGCAATGCTTTTCGCACCGGCGCAAAATCTCCTCCCGCGATCGAACCGTCCGCTTTGATGACACGATGCCACGGAAGCCCGTCCGGGCAGGCACGCATCGCATAGCCGACGTATCTGGCGCGTCCCGGATATCCGATCATGCGCGCGATGTCGCCGTAAGTCATGACCCTGCCGTACGGGATCTGCGCGACGACTTCGTATACCGCGCGAAAAAAGCCGCCCGTCATACGCCGAGCAGCGCCTGCTCAAGCGCCCGAGCCGAATCGTAGATCGGAACACCGCAGCGCGACAGAACGGCTTTTGACTGGTGTCCGCCGAGCAGCAGCGCACAGGGGCACCCAACCGCTCGCGCGGCTTCCGCGTCGTGATCCGTATCCCCGATGAACAGCGCATCGTTCGGGTCGATCCCGATCCGTCTGATATACTCCTTCGCACGGTCCACCTTGGAATGTCCCATAATATCGACCTGTCCGAGCATCTCCGTAAAAAACGGCGCCGCGCCGAGTTTCGTTGCCTGCCGGACCAGATCGTCCTGCTGCGTTACCGACAGCAGCGTCTGCATAATCCCCGCGTTTTGAAACGCCGCCAGCGCATCAAGTACGCCGCTGCGCAGCGCACAGCCGTCGTATCGCGCGTTGTAGCGCTCCATAAAGATCTCCGAAACCCGCTCGTATGACTCCGTTTCAAAGGTATACCCCATCATTTCATAATACGTCCTGATCGGAAATGAAAAGTGGTCGAGATACCATTCCTTCGTGATCTGCTTCATGCCGCGTTCCGAGAGCATCTCGTTTTCAAGTGCAAGGCAGAGATCTGCGTCGTCGAGGATCGTTCCGTTGAAATCCCAGATCAAAAGCTTCGGCTGCATGGTCTTCCTCCGTTTATCATTCCTTGCATTATACCGTAATATGAAGCATACGGCAAGCGCTTTCTTTTTTATACTTGCACGAAAGCCGATTTCGGGGTATAATAAACTGAATTTATATGGAATCCTTTCGGAGGAACATGTATGGCAAATAAAACGGCTGCGAATAAGAAATCTGCCGGCACCGGAAGCAAGTCTTCCGGCGCGAAGCGTTCCGGCACCAAGCCCGCAGCAAAAAAACAAACTGCAAAGCAAAAGCGTTCCCCGCGCGTCGCGGCCGAGATCATCGGCATCGTGTTCATTGCGCTCGGCGCGCTGTTTGCCGTGTATCTGTACAGCGGCTCGAACGATCCGCTCGGCAAGATCATTTCCGGGTATCTGATGGGCATGCACGGTCTGTTCGGCTATGCCGTCCCCGTGATCCTCGTGATCATCGGATTCTTTCTGATCCTCGGCGGCAGAAAGTCGCCCGCACGCGGTACGCTGATAACCGGCATTTTTGCGTTCTGGTTTATTCTCTGCGCCATCCATATGTGGACCGCGGACGCGCAGCTTAAGAACCTGCACCAATTCGGCGAACAGGGCTATCGGTTCTTCGACTATGTGACGCAGTTCTTCAAACAGTTTGGCGTCGCATGGAACGAGGGCGTGCAGTTCTCGCGAGGAGGCGGCGTGCTCGGCATGATCCTGCCGACGCTGCTGTATGTGCTCGGCGGAAACCTGCTCTGCTGGGTCGTGATCATCGCCGGCTTTCTGATCGCGCTGCTGCTGTGCACCGGCATTTCGATCCGCGCCTATACGCAGGCGTTCGGAGATAAGGTCATGGAAAAGATCGGCGAGCGCGAACAGGCGTTGGTCGACGCGTATGAGGATGAAGATGAGGACGAATCGCCCGCACGGCAGAAAAAACCGTGGAAGCAGGGCTTTTCGACGACGATCGACGGCGAGGATGAACGTCCCGCGCCCGTCAGACGCGTACCCGAAAAGAAGAAAAAGATCCCGTTCGACGAGTTGTTCGACGTGCCGGAAGCGGATCCGAAGCCGAAAAAGAAAACGACATCCGCTCCTGCGCCTGCGCTCGATTTCGATCTGATGCCTTCCTCCGGTCGGCTGTCCAAGACAAGCGAAGAACTGCTCGACGAAAATGAAGAGGACGAACTGCAGATCCCCGTCGCGCCCAGGAAGCCGGCAAAGAAGACGCCGGAACCGATCTTCGATCCGACGCCGGAACCCGTTTTCGAATCAAAAGCGGAGCCGGTGAAGAAACCGGTCGAAAAGTCCGAGCCGCAGGACGAGGACGATCTTCCGATCATTGTGCCGCCCGCACCGCAGGCGCCGGCTTACGAGCCGCCGTCCATCGACTGTCTGAACAAGCCGCGCGAGACGTTCGCAAAGAGCGCGGAGAATCCGACGGCGATCGCGCACCTGCTCGAGGAAACGCTGCAAAGCTTCAATATTTCCGCAAAGGTCATCAATATCTCCGTCGGTCCGGTCGTCACCCGCTATGAGCTGCAGCCCGCGCCCGGCGTGCGCGTCAACCGCATTACAACGCTCTCCAACGATATCGCGCTTGCGCTTGCGGCACCGCGTGTGCGAATCGAAGCGCCGATTCCCGGCAAAGCCGCCGTCGGCATCGAAGTACCGAATAAGGACGCCGCGACCGTGCTGCTGCGTGACATCGTGGAAAGCGATGAATTCCGGAACGCGAAGTCTCCGATCACGATGGCGCTCGGCAAGGACATCGCGGGCAAGATCATCGTTGCGGATCTCGGCAAGATGCCGCACATGCTGATCGCAGGTTCCACCGGCTCCGGCAAATCGGTGTGCATCAACGATCTGATCATTTCGATGATCTACAAATCCTCCCCGCAGGATCTCAAGCTGATCCTTGTGGACCCGAAGATGGTCGAACTGTCCGTCTTCGGCACGCTGCCGCATCTGATGATCCCGGTCGTGACCGAGCCGAAGAAGGCGGCGAGCGCGCTGCGCTGGGCGGTCAACGAAATGACGATGCGCTACAAGAAGTTTACCGAGGTCGGCGCCAGAGAACTGACGCGGTACAATTCCCTGATGGAAGAACCGTCGAAGAAGCTGCCGAAACTCGTTATCATCATCGATGAGCTTGCCGACCTGATGATGGTCGCGCCGGACGACGTCGAAGACTCGATCTGCCGGATCGCACAGCTCGGCCGTGCGGCGGGCATCCATCTGATCGTCGCAACGCAGCGTCCGAGCGCCGATATCATCACCGGTCTCATCAAGGCGAACATTCCTTCGCGCTGTGCGTTCGCGGTCAGCTCCGCGATCGATTCACGCATCATTCTGGATGCGACCGGCGCCGAAAAGCTTCTGGGACGCGGCGATATGCTGTTCCACCCGAACGGCGCCGGCAAGCCCACGCGTCTGCAGTGCGCGTATGTATCGGATGAAGAAGTCGAGCGCGTGATGTCCGGCTTCAAGAAAGCGGACACGCAGTTCTCCGAGGACGTGCTTTCCGAGATCAACGACGAAGCCAAGGGCGGTCCGCAGGGCGGCGTCTTCGGCGAAGGCAAGCAGGAGGACGATCTGCTCGGCGAAGCGGTCCGCATCGTCATGGAAAACGGACAGGCATCCATCTCGATGATCCAGCGCCGTCTGCGCGTCGGCTATGCGCGCGCCGCGCGTCTCGTTGACATGATGGAGCAGAAAAAGTACGTTTCGCCGTTCGACGGCAGCAAGCCGAGACAGGTGCTGATCACGCAGGCGGAATACAATCGCGTATTCGGCGGCGGCGCACCCGTCGACGAGTCGGCACCGGTCGAACCGGACGAAGCGGATTTTACGGAGGATTTTGACGAATGAACATCGGCGTGATCTCGCTCGGATGTGCAAAAAATCAAGTCGACACGCAGACGATGATGGGTTATCTGAAAGCGGCCGGTCATACGTTTACTGCGGAGCCTGCGGATGCGGACGTGCTGATCGTCAATACCTGCGGGTTCATCACCTCCGCAAAGGAGGAATCGATCGATGCGATCTTTGAGATGGCGCAATATAAGGAAACCGGCCGCTGCAGGCTGCTGGTCGTGACCGGCTGTCTTTCGGAACGATACCGCAAAGAGCTGACGGAGGAAATGCCGGAAGTAGACCTCTTTCTGGGCGTGCGCGAATATGAAAAGCTGCCCGGACTGATCGCACAAAAGCTGGCTCTTCCCTGCTCCCCCGTTATCGTGCCGGAACGTCTGCTTGTCACGCCGCCGTATCGCGCGTATCTTCGAATCGGCGACGGATGCAACAATCGCTGTTCCTACTGCGCGATCCCGCTGATCCGCGGAGATCTTTGCAGCGTACCCGCCGAAAAGCTGATCGATGAGGCGAAGGCACTTGCCGACATGGGCGTGACCGAGCTTTCGGTCATCGCGCAGGATACATCCGGCTACGGAAAGGACCTGTACGGCGAACCGCGCATGATTCCGCTTCTCAAGGAATTGAACCGCATCGACGGACTTCGGTGGATCCGACTTCTGTATACGTATCCGGACACCGTTACGCCCGCGCTTCTGGACACGCTCGCGGAGGGCGAAAAGCTTGTTCCGTATCTTGATATGCCGCTGCAGCACTGCAATGACGAGATTCTCAAACGCATGCATCGCCGCGGGAGCAAGGCGCACATTCAAAGCGTGCTTGATCACATCCGCACGCATTATCCGGACTTTACGCTGCGCACCACGATGATGGTCGGCTTCCCCGGCGAAACGGACGCGCAGTTTGAAGAGCTGATGCAGTTCCTGCGCGATTACCCGTTCGATCGCGTCGGCGCGTTTGCATTCTCTCCGGAGGAAGGCACCGCCGCCGCCGAAATGCCGGATCAGATCGACGACGCTGTCAAGGAAGCGCGTCTCGATGCGCTGATGGAGCAGCAGCAGAAGATTTCCGCTGAGCTGAACGAACGCTGGGTCGGCCGTGAACTTGACATGCTCGTGGAGGAGACCGGCATGGACGGCACCTACGGACGCACGATCCGTGAAGCGCCGGACGCCGACGGCACGGTATGCATCGCGCCGAGCTATCGTCATGAACCGGGACAGTATCTGAAGATCCGTCTCACAAAGGCGGACGCCTATGACATGATCGGAGAAAGCGTATGAATCCAGCAAACAAACTGACCGTTCTTCGTGTGCTGTTGATCCCGCTCGTCATCGCGGCATTGCTGCTGCCTGACGTGTGGACGGGCTTTACACCGTTCTCGCACTGGGTCGCGGCGATGCTCTTCCTGGCCGCTGCGATCACGGACATTCTGGACGGCAAGTATGCAAGGAAGCACAATGTTGTGACCGATTTCGGCAAGCTGATGGATCCGATCGCGGATAAGATGCTGGTCGTCTCCGCATTCGTCATGCTGTCATGTCTGAAGGACGCCTCGCATCCGCGCTGGCTTCTGCATCCGGTGCTGACGATCCTGTTTATCGCGCGTGAGTTTCTGATCTCCGGCGTGCGTCAGCTCGCCGCCGCAAAGGGCGTAGTGATCGCCGCAGGCAAGCTCGGAAAGTTCAAAACGACGTTTCAGGACATCATCGTCATCGCGCTTCTGCTGTATGACGAGTTCCCGTTCCGTTATCTGAATCCGTACCTGATGATCCTGATCGAAGTGCTGGTATACTTCACGCTGGCGCTTTCGATCGCTTCTGCAGTCGAGTATATCGTAAAAAACAAAGGAGTATTGAATCTCAATGATCGCTGAACTGATTTGCGTCGGGACCGAGCTTCTGATGGGTCAGGTCCTGAACACGAACGCACAGTACATTGCCGAATCGCTCGCGCCTTCCGGCATCGATATGTATCATCAGATCGTCGTCGGCGACAACCCGAAACGTCTGACCGAGGCGGTGCGCATCGCGTTTTCGCGGGCGGACTGCGTGATCTTTTCCGGAGGTCTCGGTCCGACGGACGACGACCTCACAAAGGAGACCGTTGCAGCAGCGCTCGGCAAGGATCTCGTGCTGTATGATGAAGAATGGGAACGCATCGTCTCCTATTTTGCTTCAAAGGGTCGTACCGTCGCGCCGAACAACAAAAAGCAGGCGATGTTTCCGTCCGATGCGATCATTCTGCCGAATCCGAACGGCACCGCGCCCGGCTGCATCATGGAAGCAAACGGCAAGGCGGCGATCCTGCTGCCCGGTCCGCCGCGCGAACTTGTTCCGATGTTTCGCGACTACGCCATGCCGTATCTTCTGAAGCGCAGCGGTCACCGTCTTTACTCGCGCGAAGTACGCATTTTCGGCGTCGGCGAGTCGGACGTCGCATACCGGCTTGACGATCTGTTCAAGAATCAGACGAACCCGACGATCGCTACGTATGCCAAGACCGGCGAGGTCACGCTGCGCGTGACAGCACAGTGTTTCACCGAAGCCGAGGGCGAAGCGCTTGTCTCCCCCGTTTTGTCGGCGATCCGAGACGAGCTCGGCGACTGCGTGTATGACACGAACGGACGCGAGCTTGCAAAGGTCTGCCACGACGCGCTGATCGAATCGAAACAAACGCTGGCGGTTGCGGAAAGCTGCACCGGCGGACGACTTGCCGACGCGTTCATCAATTATCCGGGAAGCCCCGCATATTTCATCGAGGGCGACGTGACCTACTCGAACGACGCAAAGATGCGCCGTCTCGGCGTGCGGAAGGAAACGCTCGACACCGTCGGCGCGGTCTCCGAGGAATGCGCAAGAGAAATGGCGGAAGGCACGCGCAAAGCTGCCGGAACCGACTTTGCGCTGTCCACGACCGGCTATGCGGGGCCCGACGGCGGCGAACCGGACAAGCCCGTCGGCACGGTGTTTATTGCGCTTGCAAGCGCGGACGGAACGACCGTAAAGCGGCTGAACCTGTTCGGCGACCGCGACCGTATCCGGCATTCGGCGATGCTGAACGCGCTCGATCTTTTACGCAGAAAACTCTGTACGAAATAACGGACAGGTGTTATAATACAATAAACACGCAAGATTGTGAAAGAGAGGAACACGACATGTTGGAAAAAGAAAAAGCATTGGAAATTGCACTGAGCCAGATCGAAAAAAGCTTCGGCAAAGGCGCGATCATGAAGCTTGGCGACGCGTCCCGCGTGCCCGTTTCCGTGATCCCGACCGGCTGCCTCGACCTTGACCTTGCGCTCGGCGTCGGCGGCGTGCCGCGCGGTCGCGTCATCGAGATTTTCGGACCGGAGTCCAGCGGTAAAACCACTATCGCGCTGCACATCGTTGCGCAGGCGCAGAAGGCAGGCGGCACCGCCGCGTTCATCGACGCGGAGCACGCGCTCGATCCGGTCTATGCGGAGCATCTCGGCGTGCAGATCGAGGATCTGTATGTCTCTCAGCCGGATACCGGCGAACAGGCGCTCGATATCGCGGAAGCGCTCGCAAGATCCGGCGCCATCGACGTGATCGTCATCGACTCGGTCGCCGCGCTCGTTCCGAAGGCGGAGCTCGAAGGCGA
>ODAI013278906.1_pt1 | contig 22225 bp, 17 predicted proteins | sample 1539321 | NCBI WGS metagenome assembly ODAI01 (sample SAMN02144231, study PRJEB22623) | gut metagenome | biome: sheep rumen | host: Ovis aries | place: New Zealand | reverse complement strand
GGAATGTATATATCATGATAAAACAATCATTCCGACTACCAATATTTTAAAACGACACGAAAATTTATTTAAAGCAATGGGAATTGATCCTATCGTTTTGCAAAATACCAAGCTAAAAACGGCAACCTTAAATGATGATTTAGGATTAGTAGCCAACTAATAGTTTCGTGTAAGAAAAAAAGTGAGATCTTAGGGTGGTAAGGTTGTAGGGATGTTACTTCAGTTTAATTTTAAAAATTTCAGATCTTTTAAAGACGATACAATTTTAGATCTGACTGTACAGAAGAACAGTGATGCTTCAGACAGTTTCTTTTCTTTAGGCAATGAATCAGTTTTACCAATTATAGCTGTTTATGGGGCTAATGCCTGCGGAAAATCTAATTTGTATCGGGCTTTTGAATTCATGTCTAAATATGTTGCGCTTTCTTTTATGTACGGTGATGAATCAAATAATAATGAAACATATATGCCGAGCCCTTATTTATTTGATAGTGAATCAGCCAACGATGACTCTTCTTTTGAGATATATTTTTCTATACCAAACAGTGAGCCTGAGACTGTTTACAATTATGGTTTTTGTGTTAATAAATATAAGGTTACTGAAGAGTGGCTTAATAAAAAAGATAAAGACAGTGAAGATTTCTCATTGGTTTTTTATAGGGGTGGTGAGCAGAATGAATTAGATTTATCTGGGATCCCTGAAGATAGTCGGCAGAATATAAAAGTTGCGCTTGAAGATCAGGTTCTTGTAGTTTCGCTGGGCTCAAAATTAAAAATTTATGAATGTAAACTTATAAGGGATTGGTTTTTAGCTAATAAGTTTACTGATTTTGACACTGCTTTGCCTAACATAGTATTGACAAGAATTTTACCTGATAATTTTATTGAAAGTAGAGAAGATCAGAAGAGAGTGCTTAAATTTCTGTCGTCATTTGATAAGCATATAGAAGATTTTAAAATTGAAGAAGTAGAAAAAGACAATGGTGAAAAAACATACAAAATCAGTACATTGCATAAAATTAATAGCTCCAGCGATATGGCTGAAATTCCACTCAGCGATATGGCTGAAATTCCACTCAGCGATGAATCAGCCGGTACTTTAAAGATGTTCTCTTTATATCCTCAATTAAAAGATGTTTTTGAAAAAGGCAGTGTTTTCTTTATTGATGAATTAAATGCCAGATTGCACCCATTATTAGTAAGAAATATACTGGTTTCTTTTATAAATCCTAAAATAAATGTCAATCATGCACAATTGGTATTTACTGCTCATGATACCTGGCAACTGGCTAATCATATATTGAAAAAAGAAGAGGTATGGTTCGTAGAAAAAGATGAAGAAGGAAGATCACTATTGTATTCTCTGGCAGATTTTTCCGGTGTCGATGATTTTAATCAAGATGACTACTTATTGGGTAAATTCGGGGCTGTTCCGGAATTGACCAGAATGGAATTTAATAAGTGAGTCTGGGGTGATATGATTTTGGGCAAAGATTAAAAAAACATCAATATTGTAAGTGCAGAAACTGTTGGTGATATATTAAAAAGATCCAGACCGGGTGAAAGTAGTCAGTTCGGCTGTCTTCGCATTTTCATTTTATGTCTCTTCGGGTGTTTAACGGCAACGTAAACATAGATTCCTGAGAATTGTCGGGAGATTGACTATGGAACAGAATTTTCTAACGAACTTATATTTTATGTTTTCATATGTTTTTCATGATCGGATCGTTGTAGATAGCAAAAATTTTCCTTCTGAGAATGACGGTAATCTTTACAATCTCAGGGCGCCGTACTTGTTAACAGCATTAACTGGTATTCAATGTATGGCTTGTATCGGGAAGGAACTGCACACCAGGAAGATGGATCATCAGTAGGAGGGAAAACAGACCTGCCTGAAACAATTCGCAACATTGCTGACAGAACGGGGCATATTCTAGCCTGTGACTTTATCAGCCGGGTCCTGAAAACTGCGGCCGTGCTGTTGCTGAATTCGGATGAAGTTGATCCTGAGTACCGGCAGGAGCTGCAGGCTTCTGTTCAATTCCTTGCAGCGGTTGATCCTGTTCAGGATCCGAAGTCTGTTCGATGGTCGGCCCTTAAGTCTTACAGTGATAATATGTTTTACCGACCGCTGATTATTTTATGCAAATTGATTATTGACGGATTACTTGCTGATAGAGGAGAGGAGCCGGTTGATGCTTTTCTTGACGTAAAGGCGGTTAAAAAATTATTTGAAAAAATTATTCTTGGATTCTACATGAAGGAATGTCCTCAAATTACTGCGGTTTCCCGGTGCATTGACTGGGCTCTCGATGACGGCTTCAGTGATCTGTTACCCGGTATGAGTGATATTATTGAATTGTCCAGGGGGGAAAGTACGCTGATTATTGTTCCGGAGTTCAGCTTCAAGCCGGCACAGAGCGGGCTGTACGGCAGTGATACTCTTCGCCCGGATCCTTTATACCGGATTTTTTCATATGTTAAGAACGAGTCTTACAATACTGCTAATCCGGTACACGGACTGCTCCTTTACGCTTCAACATACGGTGCAACGGGGTTGAATCATAAGTATCGTATGAGTGGAAATCAAATCTGGGTCAGATCGTTCAATCTGGATCGAAGTTTTAAGGTGCTTTTTATGGATTTGAAATCTATTGCAATCGAACATTTTGGTGAGTTTCAGGGGTAGAGCCTTCAATCTGTTTAATAAGTTCCTGCATGCTGGATTCAATTTCTGCCAGATCAACAAAAAATACTGAAACAGTGCAGTTGATCCTGCCGTCGGAGCCGGTGCTTTCAAATTAGATCGGGCCGCAGTTTCTCATTTCATTGTTCAGCGGGTAGAGCAGCCAGATTTCAGAAGTATGATATTTCTGAGAATAGGCAAACATCTGATACATATCCGCCTGGGAGATCCCGTAGTTTCTGCCGCGATCGTTGACCAGTCGTTTCCATTTGGAATCCAGAATTATCCTTTCATGGCGGTTGCTGTCTGAGCTGCCGGTTCCGGTTATTACAATATCCGGTCGCAGTGCAAACTTCCGGTACGGTTCGCCGTTGAGCCGGTCAAACAGATAACAGCATCTGTCCTGTACCGAAATTTTCATATTTTTTCCGGCGCAGATTTTTTTTCAAATGTGCGGCAATAGGATTCGAACACTTTTTCCATCGGAAAGAGCAGTGATACTGCAGATCCTGAACCTGAAAAGGTAGTGAAACTGCTGTGCTGCAGAAATACCTTCGCCCATTTCATCAGCACCTCGTATTCCCCGGTATTCCGGTCGATGGATACTTTAGAAAAATCCCGCTCATAGCAGACGGAGGGCTCCACCAGTTCAAAGGCGGTCAGAAGCCGGCGGATGGTTTTTGCAGTATCACCGCAGGAGGTCTGCTTCAGAAGGGTGAGCAGAGTGGATTTGATCAGCCTGTTTTCAGGACGGTTAAGCATATATTCGTCAAATTCCACGAAAAAACGCTCTTTGTGTGCAGCATTGTGCTTTATGTGGCTGTTTACCAGCAGTTTCCCTTTGTATACGGTGAGGTTTTCCTGTTTTTCAATGTAGGCGGATTTTAATCCGTGCTTAATCAGCCCCGCTGTTTCTTCTACAAACATCCGGATGAAAATTTCGTACAGATTGAGTCTGTCGACGGCGAGTTCTGCATTCGAAAATTTTTTGCAGGGAAAGTCTCTAAGACACCGCAGCATCTTCAGAAAAATTTTTTTCGTGCCGGTGGATCTCTGATCATCCCCGGCTGTGAAGTCGATTTTCGGCAGGATCTGGAGCTGACATCCGTTGCGCAGCTGTACAACTCCGACGTAATTTCTGATACTGATATATTCGCCGATGTTTCTTTTGAAACCCGGTTTCATGAATTCAAGTATATCGGAGTCGTCATTACGCGTGGAATATTCCAGCACAAAATTTTTCAGACTGTCGAAAAATTCACAATATCTGATCCCCGGGACATTCTGATCCCGGTATGCTTCAGAGCCGGTAATGAGTTCGAATTTCCTAACTTCCTGCTGTCTGCTCATCTGATCTCCCCGGGAAAATTCCGATGTAGCTTGCCAGTGTGCTGAATGCATCAGGATTGATCTGATATTTTACATCCGGTACAAATTCCTGAAGGTCGATGTTTCTTCCGAAAATTTTTTCTCTGCCGCCGGGCAGATCTACAATAAATTTATGTTTCGGATTTTCTTTCCCGTTATCGCCGAGTACCAGCTGGATCTTGCGGTAGTCTTCATAAAAATATTCCTGCAGCAGCGGAATGATTTTATTCTCAAAAATTGATGCCAGAACTTTAATAGTAGGATTTTCCTTTAACGGCATGAAATAGGCGTGACTGATGGTGTGCTCCCGATCATACAGACATTCAATTCTCTGATTGATTATCTTCAGCATCCTGCCTACATCCAGAGTCTGCTCCCCCTGGGTAATTTTCTCATAAGCGAAAACGAAGACCGGTGCTGATTCCTTGCATGTTAGCCTAAAAAGTTATCTAAACCTATCCTGTTTTTTGCATGTCAGATGATGTGCAGTCTTTCTGCACCCTAAAATTGGCATTTTAAGCTTGTAGTCATTTTTAAAAGTGATTTTTATCACAATTTATTAAATCGTGATATCAAGATTTTATTTATGTCAAGAAATGTCTGTTAAAAACACATGATAAACTTCACAAAAGATCTAAAAGTATGTCAACAAAGGTATATTGAGATGTATAATCCTAGGCGTGACGCGAACTCAGACAGAAAAAACTTCTGGGAAACTCGAGTTAATAATCAATTTGGAGAGTCATTTTGTGAAATTATTCAATTCAAAATTTTTAAATTCGCTCATGTTTTTAACCCTTGCAGGCTCCTGCATTACCGTAGCAGACTGTGCAGAAGATGCAGTGAAAGAAATGAACGAGATGCTGGGTAATTATTATTGCTTTGATGGGTATTCTACTTTTAAAAAAGCCTGCAATAGCAAAAATAAAGTTGCATGCGAATTTTATTCTGAACTTGACAGCACGTCCATTGAGGAAATAAAAAAGCTCTGTTCTGAAAATACAGGTACTGCCTGTATTATTTTGGGAGCATTACACCAGAATCTGTATAATGATGCATTTAAAAAGGATTTTTCAGAAGCTCAAAAATTTTATGCAAAAGCCTGTGACCTTGATGACGGTGCTGGCTGCTACTGGCTCGGCAGGTTCTCTCTGGAGGGTACAACCGGAGAGATTGATCATGAAAAATCTTTAACGTATCTGAATAAAGCCTGTGATTTGGATGATCCGGAAGGATGTCGCCTGCTTGGAAAAATGTATGAAACCGGAACTGGCGTGGAAAAAGGCCTGGATTCAGCCCTGAAATATTATCAAAAGTCCTGCCGCTGGATTGGGAAGGGCTGCGAGTCACTGAGTCATCTGTACGCGAAAGGCATAGGAGTTAAGCAGGATCTTGGACTTGCTGTTCATTATTATCTCCTGTCTGAAAAAGGATTTAATATGTCAGAAACCTATGGCACTTATGGTGAGAATTCAATTATTCCAGCTTCTGAATTTCCTCTTGAGGAAGTCAAGAAACAGCTGAAAACCGGCTGTGACAGTGATGACGCCAAAAGCTGTTTGCTGTATGGCAGAATTTATAACCTTCCGGATGGACCAGAAAACGAACAGGCAGGAAACATATTCTATGAAAAAGCCTGTGATTTGAATCTGGCTGAAGGGTGTGATTTTGCAGGAGGCGAATACGGCCTGTATGAAGATCAGGATTACGGCGTTAATGATTTTAACAAGGCGGAAAAATATCTTAAGAAGGGATGTGAATTAAACAATGCCCATGCCTGTGCCCATCTTGCAGCACTCTATAAAATTTTTCCAAACGGTGATCCGTCGGATGATAAGTCGGAAGTCAGCTCATCAAAGATGGAGGAACTGATTAAAACTGCTGACACTTTGAATCAAAAGGCCTGTACTCTTGATCCAGGTATGGTGTTCGGCAATTTCCAGATGACAATGGATAACGTGCTGATGAACAGTCAAGAACAGGAGTATTCCTTCAGAGGAGCCTGCTCAAAGTATAAGTTAAGCAGAGATCCGCAGATTTTAATGCAGTCATGTGATTTAAACGATGTATCAGCCTGCCAGGAACTGCTGGATTATCATCTGTCGCTTCCTGAGGCTCAGCACAATTACCGATTCATAAAGAACCTTATATTCAAGATAGAAGATCTTGATCCTGCCTCATGTTAAATTTGTATTAGGTCTTAAATCCTGATTTTTGAGTGGGATTGTACCATCTTGAAATGTATCAATCTCACTCAGTTTTTACCTGTAATTTTTGCGAGATGCACGTTACATTTCGGTATAAAGACCATTTTTAAGAAATGTTGTAAAACGCCTTTGTAGTGCAGTGCATCCTGTAGCGATACCGATTCTATTTTTCTTCGCCAGATCCCGCGGGTTGCGTCGTAAAGTTCATTTGCGGACATACCGTCGTGATAGGCTTTTTAATCCTGATCATGACTACATTTTCTTTGAGATCCTATTTTGAAATTTCTTCCATAATGTTTTTTTACTCCTGGAAATTTATCTGGAGCAGGCCTGGTATTGCTTTGTTTACCATACGCCAGCTGTATTATTTAATGAGAGCTGTTTCTGAGATCCGGCCGGTCCTGATTTGAGAACGCGGCGACAGCTGTCTATCCGTTATGATCTACAGATCCTGTGTCAGACAGATCTCCGCTTTGATCTGCAGAACCCTGGCCGGCTGTTTCTCCATCCGGATCTAGCGCTTCTTCATCCGACTCGTAATATTCCTCCCGGAGATCGTAAAGTAATTTGCCGGTGCTTTCAACTTTCAGAAATTTAAAAGATTGAACAGCTGACCAGTTGTAGATGGATTTCAGCCAGTTCTGGATTGATTTGATTTCTCCGGTGCTGGCGATCCTGACGCTGCCGTCAGACTGCAGCGTTGCCTTTGTTCCAAGCCGGGTGTCGACAAGAACTGTATCAGGTTTGATTAAGTTTAATCTCAGCAGATCTTCTATTTTCAGGAGTACTTTCCTTTTGACCTGAGATCTGACCATGCGGCCCCTGCGGTTGTAGATCGGAATATAAAAATCCTCATAGGAGTAGAGTGACCCCCGAAAGTTGAACAAAACTTCGGGGGTTATATTTATGAAGCTTACGTACGAAGATAAAGTCGAGATGTATCGACTTTGGAAAGAAGATCATTACAGTTCAATAAGACTTGCAACACTATTTAAATGCGACAGAACCTCAGTGACCTACATAGTAAAGCTAATTGATATTCATGGAATATCTGCAGTTCAGAAAAAGGAAAATAGGGAGTATTCAGCAGAATTTAAGGAAGAAGCAATCCGGAGAGTTTTGATACAACATGAAAGTATAAAACAAGTTTCGTTGTCTCTGGCGATTCCGAGCAAAGGTACATTGTCATTATGGATTAAGTCTTACATAGAAAACGGTTATAATGTCATCGAAAAAAAGCGAGGACGTTATGGCCAAAAAGAATCAGCCGAAGACAGAATCAGAAGCAGAATTACTGAAGCGGATACAGGAGCTTCAGAAGCAGAATATGAAACTTTTGATAGAGAACGAATACTTAAAAAAATTAGATGCCTTAATTTCGGAAAGGGAAAAGCGAGAGCAGAAGAGGTAGCACAGGCTATCACTGAGTTAAGGCAAGAATTGAAATGCTCTTTACGTTTTATATTAGCAACCATCAACGGTATACCTGATATCCAGCATATGACTCGTTCTGATTACTACTATACGATAAATAAAATCGACAAAGACGAAAAGAATCAAGAGCTTATAGAAAAGATCAAATCAATATATGCTGAACATAAGAAGCGCTACGGCTATCGTCGTATCAGCCTAGAATTGGTTCGTCGAGGTTACAATGTAAATCATAAGAAGGTTCAACGCTTGATGCAAAAATATGAGCTTAGGGGTATTACTCCCAGAGCAAAGTATAAGTCATACAAAGGCGATTTCAATGGTACCGTTAAAAATCTGCTTCTTAACAAGGTTATCGACACAGAAAAACATAAAACATATTACACAAGGAATTTTGCTACTACAGACGTAAATCAGAAATGGACCACCGATGTATCTGAATTTCACATCGCAGCGGGAAAGCTTTATCTGTCCCCGATTTTGGATATGCGCAATGCAGAAATCGTATCTTTCAATATTTCAAAATCACCGAATTTCATTCAAACAACGGATATGTTGAAAAAAGCGTTTCAAAAACATCAAAAACTTGAAGGGCTTATCTTTCATTCTGACCAAGGATGGCAGTACCAAATGTTCGAGTATCATTCCATGCTCAGAGAAAGAGGTATCATTCAGTCGATGTCTCGCAAGGGTAACTGCTATGACAATAGCATTATGGAAAATTTCTTTGGAAAGATGAAAAACGAGATGTTTTATGGACATGAATATGAGTTTAACACTCTAGACGAACTTAAAGATGCGATGGAGAAATATATCCATTATTACAACAATGATAGAATACAGAAAAAATTAAAAGGCCGAACTCCTTGTGAAGTAAGAAATTCAGCCTTAGAATAAGCATAAGTTTTATTTGTTCAACTTATGGGGGTCACTCCAGAGGTTTTCGCCAGCGGGAGAATTTTTTTCAGATCAACAATTATATTTTCGCCCGTGGTCCGGTATGGTTTTATTTCGTAGCAGGAAATATTTATCTTATTGCTGTTCAGCCAGGCTGCAGCTGATAAAGTTTGATCGTCGAATTCTGATGCTATAAGGATTATTCTCTGCTTGCGGTTGAAATTTTCCGGATCTATTTCATTTGACTCCATAAACTCTCTGACAGCTCTTTGGGCGATTTGGTAAGAATTCTGGTAAGAATTCAATGATTCATACGGATCACAGGAAAACTCATCCAGGTGATTTTCCACGTACGGCTGGAAGATCTCCTGAACCAGTGTGTCGATGGAATTTATAGTTGCACAGCTTGCAGCATACCGGATTGCCTGGAATTCAACCGGTTCTTTTCTATGTTTCAGATCATTGAGATCCCGTTTGATTTCAATTACAACTATATTACCTTCACTGTCAATTGCAGTAAGATCGCTGCGGGCCCGTTTTTCATTTGCCACCTGCTGACCGATAATCAGCATGGACTCATCGTCCGGATCGCAGATCATATTTATGTTTTTGCGGAGAATCTCCTCCAGATCTTTTTCGCGTATATCTATGCTAGCAAAAGTTGTTTCTTCAATTTCTTTAACATCATTGTTGTTCAGTAGATACATATTTGGGGCCTCTGATAAATGCGGTTGGTGTTGAATATGTAGTATTCGTTTATCTCGTGCGCTCTCAAGAAACTTTCACACAGGAAACTGATATCGAGTTTAATTATCCTAGTCAATATCTATGGTAGATATATCTAAAGGCAGACCGGTTGACAGAATATTGTCTATGTTAGATTTAATTTCGTTGAGTATGGATTCCATATATTCCTCATATGTTTTTTCGTCGTAAAGATTTCTATAATAATCATTGCAGTTTCTGAAATCTATAGGTGTATCACATGGTAATTTCTTTGTCCATACCCAGACACATTCATTTTCGAATGCTGTATTTACCATATCGCACCATTGAACATTGGAATCGAATTCATCTGACAAATATTTTTTTAGCTTTCGGAGGCTGAATTCATCTAATTTGTCATATTGACCAGAAAGTTCTCCAATTGCAATGCCGTAGTAAAAGCAATCTTGTGAAATTTCAAAAGCTAATTCTAAAGTAAATTTATGCCCCTTAATTTTGTATTCTTTTATGACCCATCCCAAACTCGGGTATGTTTCCCTGCCTGACGTGTAGTATTCCTCGATAAGTAAATCATCTTTGTAGTGATTGGTTTTGATAAATCTACCTTTATAATTAGTATCAATATGTTCTTCTAAATTTTTGTTTATAAAAGTTAAAAATTTATGCATCATTTGAATTTTGACTCTTGGCAGAACTTCCGATATTGCCGCTGCCGTTTCAAAATTAATTTTAGATTCAGATATTACATCAATAATTTTCTCCATAAGCGTCTCATCAATTTTTTGATTAGTGATTTTTTCTATCAGATTTTTGTACTGCTCGATTACACCTAACAATGATTTCATGCTGTTTTTTCCTGCCAGTGACGACATACATGATTTCAACCAGTGATGAATGTGAGTTGCAAAAGAAATGCAAACAACATTATGCGGCTCAAGGGTGTCCAGACTTTCACCTGACGGTTGTTTCCCGTTCAAAGTAAGATAAAAAACTTTTGCATTGTCTTTTTGATTTTGGGCAAAGTCGTAATACCGTTTGAGCTGTCGATTTTGATCTCTTGCATATATCTTTATTTCTATTGGGTAACTGGCATCATGAGTTTCGATATATAAATCGATTCGACCAAAGTTATCATCTTTATCGTCTATTGGAATTGTATGTTCCTGGATTACTTTGACCGGGGGAGTGTATTCAACTTTAAGAACCTCTTCAAAGAATTTTCTAAGAAATAAATCTCCTGCACCTGGAATATGGTTTGGTTTCAGTATTTCGTAAAGAAGAGTTGTATGCGTCCTTTCATCGTTTTCTTTTCTAATAGCCGTGAATACGGTATAGTCTTTATAATCTGATTTACTCTCTTGTGTGTCGGATATTTCATGAATCATTTTAATAAGATTTTCCACTTCGTAGACAGTGTTGCACATAGAAGTCTCCATATATAGAACTATTATCGTATTATTGAATATAATAATGATAAAAACTGTCTTGTTTTTCACGTTTTTACAAATTGTTATGCATGTATTGTTTGTTTTGTGCATTCAATTTCTATAAATTATGATGACTTATTAATATGTTAATAATATATGCCTGGCAAGGTATTCAGATCGCTTTAAATCATTTGAACATTTTGAATATAGTCTTGAAATGAAGTTTATTTAATCGTTATTTGGTTTTGTGACTAGCTTCAATTTAAATTCTGCGGCAAAGGTGTAATTTTTCTACATAATGGATAACTGTATATTTTTGTTGTAAGTTGTTTTAATTTACCTTAATTTACCTTAATTATCCTGACATAAATGTTTTGTTTTTTTATTTATTCAATGGAAATAAGCCTTGTTTGAGGTACTTGTTTTTATTTGAAGGGGAAGCTTAAGAGTGAACGAACAGGAACTAGACCACAAATTGCGATTGGGAATTGCCAAAATAGAGGATTTGTTTATAAACAACAAATTATCTGAGGTAAATGACGGTGGTGTGCTGGAAAATATCAATCTCATCATACCGGATTACCAGAGACCGTATAAGTGGACTGTAGGGAATGTAATACGTTTGCTCGATGATATTGAAGAAGCGTGGAAGAACGATAGACGCAATTACAGAGTAGGAACCTTGATCCTGCATCATGAGGAAGACAATATCTACAATATCGTTGATGGACAGCAGCGAACTGTTACTTTTTCTTTGATTTTGAAAGCATTTTACAATGTCGAAATGTTCAAAGGTTATTTTCCTATTGAAAATAATAATTTCCCAAACTTTAAACAGCTTCAGCTTGAACGTAATTCCTTTAATATTTCCAATGTAATTAATAATTTCAGAGAGATTGAACGCAGAATTAAACGCTTCAATGATAATCATGATTTCTTAAATTATTTACTTAAAAACTGTGAAATGGTTGTGGTCATAACCAAAGAATTATCTGAAGCTTTTCAGTTTTTTGATTCTCAGAATTCTCGCGGTAAAAAACTTTATCCTCATGATCTGCTTAAAGCCTATCATTTACGGGAGATGAATAATTATGAAGTCAGTGAAATTATTAAAACCGTTAAAATTTGGGAGGATATGGATCAGAAAGATCTCTCTAAATTGTTCCAGGAGTATTTATACAGACTGAAGGAATGGATGAACGGTAATAAATCTTCAGAACTGGATGAAAAGAATTTGTATATGTTCAAAGGCGTTACCGCTAAAGATACTTATCCATACTCTCAATTTTATAAAGCTGCATATTCATATGCTGATATTGTAAATCATTCTCCTTTGCAGATGGTGATGGGAATACAGAAACTTTGTCAGTTTCAGCTGAATACCCCTATTATTGCCGGAAAACCGTTTTTTGAATATTCAAAACATTACTATGAAATACTCAAAGATATCCAGGATAATGATAAGTATGAAGGCTATTTTATTAATGACAATGAGATAGTTAAAACACTTGATCTAAACGAAAACAGCAAGGGCACCGGTAATACTATAACAAGACTGATTTTTGATACAGCAATTCTTCTTTATGTTGATCGCTTCTGCCCTGAAGTTCCGAGTCGTGCTGATACTGCAATGCTGGATCAGTTTGTAATCTTTGCTTTTATCTGGGCCTATTCGATGCGGGCACAGTATTTTAACGTCGGGTGGCTGGTTGCTCAGAATTATATTATGGGAACTCCTGCTAAAGACAATATTGTAAACTCATTCAATATTTTTAAACTTATTAACGATTCAGAATCCCCGAATATTCTTATAAACAGACTTTCAGAAAGACTTAAACCACTTAATATCGATCAGGTAAAAAATAATACAAAGAAAATAAATTATTATATAGATGAAAACGGAAAAGAGCATGACGAGGAGCTTCAATCTGATAATAAAAATGTTGTTAATAAGAATGTTGTATTTATAAATTATCTTCATTATTTCGTGGTTAATAATTATCTGATTTGTAAAGATAAATAGGAAGGAACAAAATGAACAACAATAATTTTCCATTGCAGGAAATCTCTATAAAAGAACTGTACATGCCTGCTAATGAATGTATCTATGAAATTCCTATTTATCAGAGGAATTATGCCTGGGAACAGGATGAAATAACAACATTAATTCAGGATGTGTTTGATAAATACACAAATAATCCGAATGCCAATTATTATATAGGTACACTGGTTTCATATAAGAAAGCAGATAATGTTTATGAAATTATTGACGGGCAGCAGCGCCTTACTACCATACGTATTATTCTGGGTGTTATGTACTCTCTGGAAAAATTTAATAAAAACGGCAATCTTGGTCCCTTGAAAAGTAGGTTGACTTTCAGAGCCCGGGATAAATCTGATGAAGCACTTAAACACATACCTTCAAACAGTGAGGAAGAGAGGGATAAAAAAAGAATCAGGACAACCTCGATTGATGAAGGTTTTGAATATGCCAGGGAAAAATTATTAAAAATATCAAATGACATAGTGAATATAAAAAACAGTCATGAAAAGGACGACAGCCAGATAAATAGTGATGATATATCAATATCGAATTTTGTTGATTTCTTTTTGAATAAAGTTCACATCATTCATTATCAGGTTCCCGCCGATATTGATTTGAATCATTATTTTGAAATAATGAATTCAAGAGGGGAGCAACTTGAAAAACATGAGATTGTAAAAGCCAAGATAATTGAAATTTTTTCTGATGATAATGATCAATCAAACAATCATCAGAGACAGTTTGTTAATGAAATCTGGAATGCGTGCTCTCAGATGAATGTATACATACAGAGTGTATTGCATAAACAGAAAATTTCGAAAATTACAAATGATAACTCAAATGACAAACCATCCTATGCAGGTGTGATATTCGGTGATGACTTTAACAGTTACAATCTATCGGAGGGAAAATCCGAATTTGACGAAATTGTTAAACAAATTTTTTCATCTGATAATATAAACAAAGAAGAAAACAAAAAGTTAAGTTTACAGGGTATACTTAATATATGCGAACCTGCTGAAGTTAGTAACGTAAAAAAGGAATATGTACCTTCATCATTTCAACCAATTATTGACTTCTCAAATTTTCTGCTCATCGTTTTAAAAATAACTGAATATCAGGAAAAAACACAGAGCCAAAATTCGGAAATCCGTGATGATAATGGAAAAATACACCTGGCAACACTTGATGATAAGGAGTTGTTGGTTGCATTTGATAGTTATTTAAAGTCAGATCTTGATAGCAAAAAACGTAAGAGTAGGGCTGAAAGATTTATAATAAATCTGCTTAAAGCCAGATACTTTTTAGATAATTTTGTAGTTCATCATAATTTAGAAACTGAACAACTTAATTCTAATCCATGGGATCTTAAAAAATATTGTAAAAGTAAGAATGATTTCGAAACCAAAAACCTGGTGGCTAACCTAGACAATTCATCTAGGGATGAGCAGTGTGTGCAGGATGAACTTTGTCAACTTCTTTCCATGTTCGAGGTAACCTATTCTGCCAGGCAGAGAAAAAATTATTTATTTTACTGTCTGTATTATCTGATTGATAAATGGAACTGGGTTAAGTCATTGGATAGTTATAAAAGCTATCTCAGATTTGTAAGAAATCTCGCATACTATTATTTTCATTATATATATCTAGTAGATGTAGAAACTGAACAAAAAAAATTCGAGTCTATTGAAAAATCAGGGAATGATAAAGCTGAAAATAAGGAATTCAGAGCAGCTGATTGCTTAAGACAAAGTTTTGACGCAGTAATTCTCGATAAGCTTTCAGAGATGGATTCTACAGAATTAAAATTTATTACAAATAATCCTCCGCGAAGCAGTACTGACTTTACCGAAATTTATGGAAATGGGGAAGATAAAGCATCCAGGTCTGAACAGTGCAGTGATATACCGCTTTTTATTTTTAATTATCTTGATTATAAAATTTGGAAATGTTATTACGATAACGTTCGTGGTGAAGACAATGAACTGAAGAAAAAAGCTTTTTATGCTCTTATAGGTTGTCCTTATCCAACTTCAACTCCTGAATCAAAAGATAATAGATTCTATAAGTTTCTTGATAAATTTAATAATTTTTATTTTTCCAGATCGCGTAAAAGTCTGGAACATTATTTACCACAAACGAATATAAACAGCGCGGATGTCGGAGGCAATGACGATAAATATGACATAATTATCAACTGCCTTGGTAATTATGCAATGATCGGTAGTCGTGCCAACAGCTCTGGCTCTAACTGGGATCCTCAAACAAAGATATCTCATTATTTGGATATGTCCCAGAAAATCGATCCTGTCAGTGTTTCATCGCTTAAATTTCTGATAATGATGAGAATTTGCGAACAAGAGGGGTGGAAAAATAAGCAAATTCAGGAACATCAGAAAAAGATGCTGAACATCCTTTTTCCTGGGGATAATGAACAATGTCATTATCCAAATAATATCTCACTTCAGTCTGAGCATAAGGATGATTATAAAAGTTTACGTTATGACAAGATTAAAGATATTTTCTCTAGAATTAAAGATCATTTAAAAGGACAATTTAATGCTTCTGATATTAAAGATTTTGATTTTGAATGTGAAGATAGAAAATATCCACAATTAAAATTTAATCTTAGAACATATGATGATATAGTTCTGAGTCTTTGCTTTGAAGCTGCTTGTAAACGAGACGAATCAGCCTATTTTTATTATGGTATTGTAGTAGAGTTTGTGTCCGACTATTCTTCTGATAATTACAGTTATGAAGCTGTTACCCAAAAAATTCAAAAACGAAAAAAAGATATTCAAAACATTTTTGAAAATAAATCCTGGAAAGAATATGTTTCTGCTATACCTAAACGCCATTCGTGGGTATGGTGGAAACGGTTGCCTTCAAAAAGCAATGAACTAAATTTTAATATCCTTAATAATTATAAGAAGTTATTTGAATCATCATACTATGAAACAATACTAAGCGAGATATTTAGTGAAGTTGATACTAATTTGGAATTTATTATGGATAACGGGATACCTAATGATTTATCAGAAGTTGAGTCTGATGCAGATTATTGAGCAGTGAATAGAAATTTGGAAAGAAGATGGTTTCAACTAAGTATATTACAACTATATTTTTTACAATAATTATTGTTAATATATTAAGAATACATTTAAGAAAAAAATGAATAAGTTAGAAGATTTCATGTTCAGTACAAAATGTTTAACCAGATGTTTAATAATTAAATTAGTTATGTTGCAAAGATGTATTGGTATATTTTATATATATGTAATAATTTGCACAAAAGCAAATATAAACTATCTCATCATGTTTTGTGTTGGATATAAGGTAATTCATACATTTAGTTGTGAAACAGCAAAACTGGAAGTGGCGGATGTGGCGAATCCTTTAAGAATTTCGTTTAGAAACGGAAATTTAATTTAAGTTTCTAAATGAATGCGCTTATAAATGTTGTAAATTTGTATCAATACATCTTCACAACAAAGCCATCAAAGCCATTAAATTATGACCGGCACTACTAGTATAACCATATGAGGATTTAACAATGTATTTAAATAGTAAATTTTAAAGAGAGGTAAATACTTCTCTAAATATAGTTTTGATAAATACTGTAGTTTATTTGTACGGAAATAATACATCGTCGCAAACAGTGGATAATTTGTGTTGATACTGCATAAAGAAATTGCAGGTTTAATGCTTTGCAGGAAGTAAGGGGTAAAAAATGCTGAGTGTTACTAAAATTGTTATAAAAAGATCTCCTAATTTCTTTGAAGAACCAAAATTTAATTGTAGCAAGGTTACAATTACCGAAAGCTCTATTGACTATGAATATGTTTCAGTAATTGAAAAAACTCAAATTGATTATCAAGAAGAATCCGAATTTGAAACTGTGGAGAAAAAGTGGAGTTATAAGACAAACAGTCCTATTTTTAAATCGATATATGATGAAATCGTACAGATGGTTCCGGATATTGTTGAAATGAATCCACCTTTTTGCACAGATATCGGGGGCATGGAGTTTATCATTACTTATTCTGATAAATCTAAGATTGAACGGGTATTTTTTACCGATAGTGATTATTTTAAGGATTGGTTTTCCATCATAAAAAAGCTCGTTCCAACAACAGAGCAAATTCCTGATGTTTTGCTTACTTCCGATGACTACTGAAGATAATGATGACAGCGATAAAGGGTGGATTGCTAAGCATATGTAGCTAGTAATTATTCTAGAAAACTCACATCGTTTCAGAGCATATTAAGCCGTTGATATTTCTATCGAAGCATTGAATAAGGAAATCTATACAGAGCTTTGCGTTCCGTGCGATCCTTCCGGGAATGATGTTTACATGGGAGTTGAGCTTCCTATCAGTGCCGTTCGCCAGCATCCGGAAAAGTTCCCGAACGTAAGACGCTGGGTAGAGTCGGATGACTTCTTCATGATGCAGGAATACAACAACGTAAAAGCCTATTATGAAAAGCTGCGGAGAAGGATTCGGGACGAGGAAGATTCGGATGATTTGTTTGATTAGGTGAAGAGGAAATCTGTTAATGAACAAAAACCATTCAACTAGAATAATCTTTTAATATTTTGTGCAAACAGACAAGGATTTACATTTGCTGCTTTGATATTATGTTATTTCGCTAGAAAGTAGCTCGGAGATGTACGATCATAACAAATTTCTAGAGGTAATCATGATTATTAAGTACGTAGATTATATAATGCTAGATCAAAAAATTACTAGCAGTTTAGTAGTTTTTTGTAATGGCCCATTAATAGCCCAAAATATGAATACTATACCGATCGGACAAGCTTTATCTCGAAGTATAAGTGAAGTTCGGGAAAACCGCCGAACAGCTCGTATAGAACAGTGTTTTCTTCAAATTGTTAGTTCTTTAGACGAGGGGGTTGTAATCAGCGATTTCGATGTAATGTTTAATCCTCAATATCGTATAGATGTTCTGAAGATTTTGATTTCTGCTGCAAAAAGTAAGAAGTTTAGTGTTCTATGGCCGGGTAAATTTGAAAATGGTCGGTTGATCTACGCGGAAGAAGGCTACATCGATTACAAATTTTTTGATATAGATAATTATGATGTTACGTGTGTTGTATAGTGAGGCTCAAAATGAAATACTCAGAATTAATTGACTTTAAACCAATTGAATCAACTATTCAATTGTTGGAAACAGCAGAAAAGAATGAAGCTCAAAAAATAGTCAGTACATATGTAATGTCTGATTCTATGGCTGAAGGTATGAAAGCGCCAGTGATTGATCAGCTTCAAATGGATGAGGTAATCGACAATAAGGCTGTGATGGTCGTTGGTAATTTCGGTACAGGTAAATCACATCTTATGTCTCTTATTGCAGCAGTTGCAAGCGATAAAGATAATCTTCAATTTTTGCTGAACAAAAAATTTGCTCAATACGCAGAATGCATAGCAGGAAAATTTGAAGTTTTGCGTATGAAAGTAGATGGCGTAACTATGCCTTTACGTGAAATCATTATGGGAGAAATTGAGGATGATTTTGCAAAACGGGGTATAGAGTATGAAATGCCTGACTTAGAAAAAGTGCGTGATAATTCTAAAATTATTACAAATATGATGGAGAAATTTCAAAACGCGTATCCTGATAAAGGGTATCTCATAGTTATTGACGAACTCTTATCATATTTAACATCACGTGATGAGCGCCAGATCGTGCTTGACTTGGCTTTTTTGCAGTCAATGGCAGAAAAATGTTCTAAGACACGTTTACGAGTTATGTGCGGTGTACAGGAAAAGGTTTTCGATAATCCTCGATTTAGCTTTGTCAGCGACACTTTAAAGAAAGTTGGCGATCGGTTTACTCAAATTATCATTACTAAAGAAGCAACTGCTTATGTGGTTTCTGAACGTATTCTGAAAAAAACATCTGAGCAGAAAGCTCTAATCCGAGAACACTTAGAAAAGTTTACAAGTCTATATGCAGGGATGTCATCACGTTTAGAAGAATTTGTAGATTTGTTTCCTATTCATCCTTCCTACATAGATGTATTCAATCGAATATATTTGATTGAAAATCGCCATATTTTAAAAAACATTTCAATTTGTATTAAGAATATTTTTGATACAGAGGTACCAACTAATGCCCCCGGGATTATTTCATTTGATGATTACTGGCCTGCGATAAAATCAAATGGAATATTGAGAAGTGATGTAGTTGTTAGTCGCGTAGTGAATGCGAGCCAACAATTAGAGGATATCATTAATCGTGCATTCCCAAAGCCTGCATATAAATCGATAGCTAAACAGATTATATATGCACTTAGCGTCCACCGTTTAACCACCAATGGATTAGACGTGCAATTTGGTATGACTGCAGAAAATTTAAGAGATGAACTTTGCTTGTTTTTGCCAATGCCTGAGCAAGATGCTGACTTCTTGTTAGGCGCAATTAAAGCAACAATGAGGGATATTATGTCCACTGTGTCTGGGCAGTTTATCATCTATAATGAATCAAATAATCAATACTTCATTGATGTAGATAAAATAGTTGACTACGATGAGAAAATAAAACAAAAGTCATTAGTTATTGCGGAATCTGAACTTAATACATATTTTTACAAAATAGTCTATTCTTGTCTTGAATGGGATGCAAAGCAATATGTAACCAATTTTGATATTTACGAATATGATATTAATTGGGAATCCCATAATATTTATAGAGAAGGCTATCTTTTTATGGGAATTCCGGAAGAGCTCAGTACCGCGCAACCTGAACGTGATTTTTACATTCATATCATGCCTCCATATGGAATTAACAACCCAAAAATCAAAAATTTATCTGATGAAATATACTTATTCTTCGAAGGTGATAATAAATTCAAAGAAATGCTGAGTTTATACGCCGCTTCAATGAGCCTTGCTCAAATAAGTGAGGGAAAAGATAAAGAAGTTTATTTAAATAAAGCTTTGTTTTCGCAGAAAAATTTAGTCAGACATCTTTCCGAGAACAAAAACACATGCTTTAAAGTAGTTTACGATAATTGCACCAGTAAATTAATTGAAGTGCTGAAGGGAAAATATTACAAAGATATGACTTTCAAAGACACAATTGATTTAGTAGCATCTATAGAATTTGAAGACTATTTTAAACAAAAATATCCAGAAGCTCCTATTTTTAAAACAAAGGTTACTAGAAAAAATTGTGATGATTTGGTTAAAGCGTCTTTTGATCATTTTGCGGGAAGAAAAACTCAACAATCTAAAGCAATGTTGGAAAGTTTTGATGTTTTAGACAATGAAAAAATTAATCCTCGTAGTTCCAAATATGCAAAATATTATATTGATAAAATTGAATCTTTGTCACCACAAGGTGTTATAAATTTCTCTGATATTTTCTGTGTAGATGCAAAAGGTAACTGCCTCGATAATAAATTTAGTATCGATTATAAGTTTTTACCTATTATATTCTTGTCTATGGTGTATGCTGGCTATGCAACTATCACACTGAAAAACGGTAAAACAATAACTGCCTCAACCTTATCCGAAATTCGTCGAATTCCAGCTTCCGATTTGTTTGAGTTTAAATATTTATCAAAGCCAGCGCAGATTCCATTAGCAGAGCTAAAACATTTGTTTGATGCGCTCGACCTAAATTCCTCTTTAGTTAGCCGTAATTCCCGCCACCTAATTCTAACCACAAGAGTCCTGGTCCTATGCACCGTTTTGTTGTACAGCACACATTCGCTTCAATTCGTCTTCACTAGGAGTGTACTCTATTGTGGTTGGACACTTCATTTTAAATTGAGAATATATTTCGTTCATCTTTTTTACCGGCTCAGAGGTCAACAGGTATTTAGGAAATATCTGAACAATCTGATACTGGAGTACTGAAAAAATTTTTTCTGGACTATAACCCGTATCCAGCAACCGGTCCATCAACACTTTTAATATGACCGAGGTTATGAACGTGATCAGCAAATGGCCTCTAAAGGTTTCTTCCGACTCTACACATATTGGAAGCATTTTTCCTCCACCTTTGCCTATTTTAAAAATTTCTTCAACCTGATTCCTTGTAAAGTACAAGCCTAAAAGATTTTGTTTTTCTACCTTTCTTGTGCATACCAGCATAAACAAACCTGCCGATTGCATGGAATCATACAGTTTTTCTTCTTCCATATCTTCATCGGCTAACTCCGCATTGATCCTTTTTTGACTTTCGTTTCTCATCGTTGTATCAAGGCAAAAATATCCATATGCATCACGATTTTTGTTCTTTCCTATTTTTACTTTTATTTCAACAATAAAGTAAACCCTGCTGTTATGCTTCACCAGATTGTCTTTGCTTTCAAGATCCTTACGAAGAGTACTGAATGCATTTTTAAAAATATTATGATTTGTTCCTACCCTGGAGATAAATGAAATACCTGCATCCATAAGTATATCTGCATTGATCCCATTGTAATATCCAGAATCGAGAAGAGCAAATTTTGTGTTGATCCCCAGACCTTTCATTTCTTCTATTGTTCTTTTTACAGTTGTGGAATCTACCACATTTCCTGCTACATACCTAAAAAACAATGGAAGTCCCGTTTTTTGCTGAACTACATATATAAGTCTTACTTCAACACTGATATTTCCGTTATGGTTGTTGACACCGGTAACCGCCATTTTTATATCATTTGGAAGACCTGTGCTATCTATCAGGATTGCGTCATCAATCTCTTTGCTTAATCCAAAATCTCCTTTTTGGTCCTGCATCTGGCATTTTTTTACAAACTCACAATACTTGCTCAGAAAAGCTCGTTTAGATTCTTCCTTTCCTATCTTTGCAAGAAGTTCGCTAACCCTTTGAGAAGATAAAACAGCGTTCGGGTAAATAACTTTGGCATAGCTCAGTTCATACCAATCCTGAATCCCGTAATTCGCAATTGAAGATAATGAGTAAAATGCTACTAAAGCATGTAGAGTGTCTTTATTACTGTATGGTATGGAATCTATGATCTCATAAAAATCAAGTTGCTTAAGAAACTTGTCAAAGAAAAATATATCCCCAAATCTTAGAACCAAAAGAGAATGTTGCTTATGCCCTATAGTGTAGTACTCTCCTCTTTTGACTACTTTAGGTGGTATTATATCCTCCGGACAAATTCCATATTCGTCTGTTTTCGGATCATAGGTAAAAACTCCTCTTTTTCGATTTTGGTAAACCCCTTTCTCTTTATCAATGACTCTTCCGAGATTGATGTATTCTTTTGAGACTGTAGCACCCTTCCGAATAGATTTCGTCAGCGTTGCATACTCAATTCCTTTTTTCTCTTGGTAAACTATAAACATAACTCGAAATAAATGTGGTTATAACTATTCTAACCACATTATAACAAAATTCCGCGAGATATCACAACTAATTTCTAACCACGGAATCAATGATTACAAGCCTACAG
>ODAI011467669.1_pt1 | contig 22226 bp, 19 predicted proteins | sample 1539321 | NCBI WGS metagenome assembly ODAI01 (sample SAMN02144231, study PRJEB22623) | gut metagenome | biome: sheep rumen | host: Ovis aries | place: New Zealand | reverse complement strand
GGCGAGGATGCAGGTCTACTTCATCGACAACGATGATTACTTCAAGCGCAAACAGACCTATGCCGACGAAAAAGGCGTCTTCTTCGCCGACAATGCCGAAAGGGCCGTATTCTTCGCCCGTGGCGTACTCGAAACCGCGAAAAAACTCCGCTGGACTCCCGACATCATCCACTGCCAGGGATGGATATCGCATATTCTTCCTCTGTACCTGAAGAAAGTATACAGGGAGGACCCCATATTCGCAAACACAAAAGTCGTTCTTTCGCTCTACGATGACACTCCGAAGGACATGTTTTCCAGCGACTTCGCCTCACTGATAAAATTCAGCCAGGTTTCGGACCAGGATGTGGCCATACTCAGTGAACCCACTGGCACAAATCTTGCGAAACTTGCAGCACAGTATTCGGACGGCATAATCCTCGGATCGGAGAATGTGGACGAGGAAGTCGTCAAGTACTGCAAGGAACTCGGTCTCCCCATTCTTCCGTACAACGGCAAGTCATATGAGGACGGTTCCTACATTGACGAGTATAATGGTTTTTACGAACAGTTGCAATGATACATCTGAACATTAACCGCAGGGTCTCCGGGCTCCTTGCTGCATCCGTTGCCGCAATCTGCCTCGCCTCCTGCGTCAGTGTCAACAGCCGACTTGGCGAAGACTACATCGCCACCAATCAGAAATACGACATTTTCACTTGCGATATAGACATTGACGACATCGAAATGCGCCAGGCTGACTCCCTTTCGGGACTCAGCCTATACCGTTTTACTTTCGGTGCACTGAGGGATGAACTCTTCGGCCTCACTACAAGGGCGACCACCTTCACCCTCGTTCCCCTGATGGACAGCCTTGATTTCGGTATCCCCGGAACTCAGGTTTTCCGTGAATTCCATTTCTCGGCAGTGAGTGACTCCACTTCCTACAATGACGATTCACAGGCGAACATCCTCCAGAAGGTGAACGTATATGAGATTGACAAGCCGGTATCGCTCACGAACAACAACCCCGAGATATCCTACATCAAAAAGAGGATAACCGACGGCGTTCCCGTGTACAACGGAAAGGACTCTCTCTCTTTCAACTTCTCGAAGGAGTTCGGAGAAAAGTTCTTCGGAATTACGCAGTACGATCTTGACACGATTTCCAACTACGTCAAGAAGTTCCCCGGAATCTATATCTCAACCGATGAACCTTCAGGAAACGGAGGCCGAATCAACATGTTCAAGCTTCCTCTGGATGTACAGGACGGTTATATCTACGGCAGTACCGCTACACTCAAATTCACCGCCGATTATAAAGGAAAGGGAACGGTTGACACTTCGTTCGTATTCTATTTGGGACCGACCCAGATATTCGATATGAAAGACGTAGAGGATACCACCCCTTCGACATATCCCCAAGCGGCATACGATGTCTGCACACATGAAAGCAAAGGAATGGAAGGCACCGCAAGTGACGTCATCTATTTCGAAGGAGGAAAGGGACTGAAGCCGGTAGTCAAAGCCGCATCCCTACGAAACAAGATAATCGAGGAAATCTCCAAGCACGGTGATCCCAACTCGATAATCGTAAGCAAGGCGACGATTATAATGCCTTTCGATTTCCCCGACGATTACACCCTCCTGGACAAATACCCTAAAATACTGAGTCCTACGTGCCGAATCGTCTCGGACAAGAACACCGTCTCCTTCGCGGGAATCACCGACGCCTCAGTCTCAACCGAGAACCAGGGCAACATCAACCGTTCACTCGGTCTTTATTCCCCGGACATTTCCCATCACATCCAGGAGATGGTTAAACTCAAGGACCTCGACAAGATCGAGAACTACGATGTCTGGTTCCTGGCGACAAGGGAGGAAGTCATTACGGAAAGCAACGGTAATTCGTCAAGCGACATGAGCGACTTCTACAGCCAGATGGCCTATGCCAGCTATTACAATGACATGTACGGATACGGAGGTTACGGTGGATATGGATACGGAGGTTATGGTTATGGGGGATACGGCAGTTCATATTCCAACTATTACAGCTATCTCATGATGGCACAGATGTACAGTTCCGCCAATTCCGGAACACAGCAGACGACCCAGACACTGATGGATTTCCACAGATACTACAAAGGTGTTCTGAACGGCCCGGCATCAGAAGGACAGAAGCCACGTCTCTCGCTTACATACGCAGTGCCGTCTGAATAGTCTCTGAACACAGACAATCTACAAAGCCATCCGCCACACACGGATGGCTTTCTGTATTGTTACGGTGTAGTGATCAAATATGGAAAGGCATACCTGCCTAAGGCTCTAAGGCTCTCCTTAAGATTCAAAGAAAAGCCGACCGTAAAAGAAAAAGGTCTGAGCCGGGTGGAATACGAAATGGTTTGAAGCGGCGACTCTACCATATAATCGTACGAGTCAACATTCAGGATATTCTTGAGATTGAGCGAAAACAATAGTCTGGATTTCTGGTATATGACGGAGAAATCCCAAAAATTGATTGATCCCCTCCAAACATACCAGAAAAAGAATAATCTGCATAGAATCCGACCCTATATGCCAAGCAAGCTTCCTATTTCTTGCTATTTTACCACTTTTGGAATACTTTTGCCCCGAAAAACATAATGAGTATGAAAAAAACTATTTCCATCATCATTGCGGCTATTGCAATGCTTTGCCTTGGCAACAAACTCTCCGCGCAGACAAGCATAGGACTTTATTCCGGCGCCAGAGCTTACGTTGACATCTTCAACGGTGATACCGATAACAAAGAAAGCGATGCGGCATATGCAGTCGGCCTCAGTTTCGAGCAGAACGCACGTCTTGCGAAGATCTTCGGAGTTTCCGTCGGTGCGGATCTGGGTCTGGTAGCAATGAACGAATTCAAAGGCGTCAAGGACGCTTCTTTCCTTGAGTCATATCTTGACATCCCCGTCCGTGCGAAAGTTTTCATCCCGTTCGGAAGCGCTGTAGATTTCTCGATTTTCGCGGGAGGCGCACCGTCATTCTGCCTCAGTTCAAACACGAAAGTTGGAGATGCCGACCCCATCAAGAATCTTTCCGACAACGGTTATCAGAGCTTTGACGTTATGATCGGCGGCGGTATCGGACTCGATATCATCAGCCACATCAAGCTCGCTCTCAGCTTCGATTTCGGCTTGCTCGACAGAAACAAGAGCGACATCATCGAGACTCACAGCGGTGTGCTCAAATTCAAAGCAGCCTACGTCTTCTAGCGTACTGCTGCCATGAAACAAAACGGAGGTTGGCCTTAGGGGGTCAATCTCCGTTTCTTTTGTATCCTTTATGGAAAGATCAAGGGGCCGACCTTCTTGGTCAGCCCCTCCTGTAATCTTGACTCTTTCGAGGATTATTTCTCAGCAAGCTTGCTTGTGACATAATTGACTGCATCCTGAACGGTAGCGATGCTCTGAGCATCCTCATCAGGGATCTTTACGTCAAATGCGTGCTCGAAAGCCATGAGAAGCTCAACGGTATCGAGTGAATCAGCACCAAGATCGTTGGTGAAGTTAGCGGTATCGGTAACTTCTGCCTCGTCAACACCAAGGTTGTCAACAATGATCTCCTTGACTTTCTTTACAACTTCTTCCTGTGTCATAACTAAGATTTTAAAGTTTATGTTTTAATAATACACTGTTTTCTATTTTCCGTGTCGCATACTATGCAACATATAGAGTGCAAAGTAAGTGAAAAAATCCGAGAAATGAAACTTTTTGCTCAAAAAGCGACATCGTTGAAACTCAACATATCATCATCTTACGACCCGTTTGTTCCGGATTCCTTCCACCTTTGAGATAGCATTAGCAACAACCGTTCCGTTCTGTCGCGATTTCGTCATGTCCCTCCTTGGAAAGCTTCAGCCAAATCCGCAATCCGTTGATGGAATTGAGCAGATAGAAGCTGTACTTGATCACCATCACGATGGTGTAGCTGCTTGCCTGGTCGCTGAGAAGACGGTTCGTCCACAGCATGATGGAGAAGATGTTGACAAGATTCCACAGGTACCACTGGTCCGCATACGCGAATGACATTAGAACCTGACCGAGGATATTGAGCACGACGACCGTCGCATCCAGCAGAATCTTCGCCTTATCGATTTCCTGGATATAACCCTTGTTCATCTGGGCGAGATCAATCCAATAAAGGATGCCGTATGCCAATGCGGTACCGGCGACAAAAGCGGAAACCACATAAATCCATTGTTTCCCTGTCAGCCTTCTGGCCTTCACCTTCTCTTTCGTTCCGGCTCCACGCTTCCTCCACTGCCAGAAACCCACGAACTGCATGGGCAGGAAGTACAAAACGTGCTGCAGGAACTGGCCCATGTTCCCGGAATCCAGGTTCGCATATGAACATATGCACACATCAAGAACTCCGAACAGGAAGGTCCAAATGTTTCCGTTGGCGGAGAGGACCGTGTTCACGACTCCCATGACGGCACCCAGCGCTATTATAATCTGTTTCACGGTCTGGACTTCAGGATCCTGAAGCTTGAAGATGTTCACTATGATAACAGCCGTTGCCATCCCCACGAGGATGAACATGTTGAACCAGAAATTGAATCTGTTTTGCGACTTTGTCATATTATTTCGAATGTTATATGAACTTTATTGCGTATCGGCATCTCCTTCCGATGGGATGTCTTCCCCATTAAGGTATGCGTGTATCTTTTCGGCAAGGGAATCATTGCCGAGAAATTTCTTGAGATCATCGAGAGGCGCCGCCGCTATGCGGGCGACGGACCCGAAATGAAGAATGAGCCTCTGCTCGGTTTTCTCTCCTACGCCCTTAATTTCCCTGAGAGCGGACTCGACCTGCGCCTTACTCCTGAGACTACGATGGAAAGTGATGCCGAAACGGTGGGCTTCGTCCCTTATCTGTTGAAGCAGTTTGAGGGCCTGGGAGTTTCTGTCGATGAAAAGGGGATACGGGTCTCCTACCCTTATCACTTCCTCCAGACGCTTCGCCAAACCTACGACCGTAAGTTTATCCGTGAGGCCAAGTTCGGCAAGAGCCTGGAAAGCGAACTCCAACTGCCCCTTTCCTCCATCAATGACTATAAGTTGAGGCAAATCCTCCGGATGTTCTTCGAGCATCCTTGAGTACCTTCTGTTGACGACTTCCTTCATGGAAGCGTAGTCGTTGGCTCCGATGACTGTCTTTATCTTGAATTTGCGGTAATCTGATTTCGAGGGCTGCCCGTTACGGAAAACGACACACGATGCGACAGGGTTCGTCCCCTGGATATTCGAGTTGTCGAAGCACTCCATATGCACAGGAGGGACGTCCATTCCAAGGGCTTTCTGGAGGTCCTCCACCGCCTTTCGGTGATACTCTTCGGGGTCAGTGTGTTCACGCTGCTTCATGGCGTTGAACTGCATCTCCTTGGCGTTGCGGCGGCTGAGTTCCAGAAGCGCAAGCTTGTCCCCTTTTACCGGTATGCGGAACTCCACACCGTCGATTTCGACATCGGGAAGGAAAGGAACGACAACCTCTTTTGAAAGGTCGCCGAACTTGGATTCGATTTCGGCGATGAAAGTGCTGAGCACAGAAGAAGGCTCTTCCTCGATGTTCAGTTTGAACCCAAGATTGAGGGACTGGACGATCGATCCTCCCCTTATTCGCAGGAAATTTCCGAAAGCCTCGCTGGAATCCATCACCAGACAGAAAACGTCCAGATCGGAATCGCTTGCCGAAGAAATGATGGACTTGGAATAGTGTTTCTCCAGAGAAAGCATCTTGTCCTTGTAAAGGGCCGCCTGCTCGAAGTTGAGTGACTCAGCAGCTTCCTGCATAAGGGACTTGTAATGCTGGATCATATCCCTTCCCCCACCTTTCAGAAGGCTGACGATTTCGGATATGTATTCCCCGTATTCCTGCTTCGAAACTCCGCCTACACAGCATCCCTTGCACTTTCCGATATGCATCTCAAGGCACGGACGTATCTTGTGACGGAGAATGGCCGCTGAATCTATCTTGTGGTTGCAGGTACGCAGTGGATAAAGCTCCCTGAACAGGTCCACAAGGTTGCGTGCGTGCATTACCGAACTGTACGGCCCGAAATAACGCGACCCGTCCTTAACCACCCTCCTTGTCAGGAACACCTTCGGGAAATCATCCGCAGTCACACATATCCAGGGATAAGTCTTGGAATCCTTGAGCAGTATATTGTATTTGGGCTTGTACTGCTTGATGAGGTTGTTCTCCAAAAGAAGCGCGTCCGCTTCGGAGTCCACGACCGTGAACTGCGCATCCGCAATCCTGGAGACAAGAAGTCTTGTCTTGCGGTTCAGCCTTTCCGGATCCACGAAATACTGCGCCACCCTCTTATGGAGGTCTTTGGCCTTTCCCACGTATATCACCGTTCCCTCGGCGTCATAATAACGGTAGACTCCGGGGGAATGCGGGAAAAGGGCTATTTTTTCTCTGACTTCCAACTTATTCGGGTTGATTTTAGCGCAAAGCTAACACTATTTCACCGAAAGGCAATAACGGCGTCCTTTCAGTTCTTTGCCGCCAGTATTTTAGAGACCTCATCCATGATGGCTTCTCCACGGAGATCCCTCCGGAGAATTGTTCCGTCCGGTCCGAAAAGAATCAGATAGGGAATATTCTGGACGCCGTAAATGTCCGTAGGAATGCGTTGGGCGTTGAAGATGTTGTTCCATGGGGTACCGAGTTCCTCCGCAACCCGGACGGATTCCTGGGGATCCTCGTCCCAAACGGCTACAGAAAGGATGTCGAAGTCCTGCCCGTGGAAGCGGTCATACACCTCCAGGAGATTGGGGATTTCATTTCTGTAAGGAATGCACCATGAAGACCAGAACGCGACAAGCGTATACTTCCCGTTACCGACATAGTCGGAAAGCTTGGTCTTCTGTCCCTGGGTCTCCTCTATCTCGAAATCGGTGAACATTTTTCCTTCGGAAGTCGCGATCTGAGCATCAGCGGCAGCTGAAATCATTTCCACGAACTCGGACTTCTGAAGATCGGGGCCCAATGAAGAAATCACCTTTTTCAGATCTTCCGGAGAATAATCGAAGTACACGTTCTGAAGCGCGTACAGACCTATGAAATTGTTTCCGTTCTCGCTGATGGTTTTCCTCTGGAGAGCCATATACTGCTCGTAAGCCCTCTTGGATGCGTCATCCTGTCCCACGACCTGATTGATCAGGGAAACCGACTTGTCAAGATAGGCATTGAAGGCTCTGGTAAGTGACTTGGTGTTGTCGGAAAGCACCCTCGGCCTCTCGCCCGAGAAGTCCGCGGTCAGAACCGAGCCGTCCGGAATGAACTGAACCCTTCCGGCATCACTTTCTACAAGGCCAAGTTCGTAAGGAACGACCGGAACCTTGATGCTGAATGTTCCGTCCACGACGGCCAATACGGTATCAATGTCAGCCACGGAGAGGTGGACTTCTGAAGGTACTTCTTCGCCGAATTTTCCTTGAACGGTGGTCCAGGAACTCCTGCCGCAGGAGAAAACGGCAGCGGCACATGCGATGATGGAAAGTGTTCTGATTCTCATGGGTCGAAATTGTTGTCGGTAGTATATCACTTAGCCTGCCCCTAATGGGACAGGCTAAGGAATTTCAAAAAGCTCGTGTGAGCGGGGAAGAATTACTCTGCCCTGTCACCGCCACGACGACGGTCACGGCCTCCACGACGGTTTCCGCGGTCTCCACCACGTCCGCCACGGTTCTGGCTCTGACCCTGTGCTGAAGCGGCTGCTACACCGGCGTTGGGAGAGAGATCCTTCTTTCCGTAGACCTCACCGTTGCAGATCCAAACCTTGATACCGAGGCAACCTACCTTGGTGTTGGCGACTGCGAGTGCGTAGTCGATATCGGCACGGAATGTATGGAGAGGAGTACGTCCTTCCTTGAACATTTCGCTGCGGGCCATTTCAGCACCACCGATACGGCCGCTGATCTGAACCTTGATACCTTCTGCACCAACCCTCATCGCGGTAGCGACAGCCATCTTGATGGCCCTACGGTAAGAGACACGGCTCTCAATCTGACGGGCGATGGAGTCTGCGACGATACGGGCGTCAACCTCAGGCCTTCTGACCTCGAAGATGTTGATCTGAACGTCCTTGTTGGTAACCTTCTTGAGCTCTTCCTTGAGCTTGTCGACCTCCTGGCCACCCTTTCCGATGATGACACCGGGCCTTGCGGCCTGAATGGTGACAGTGATCAGTTTGAGTGTCCTCTCGATGACGATCTTGGAGATGCTGGCCTTTGCCAGACGGTTCTCAAGATACTTGCGGATCTTGTAATCCTCTGCGATCTTCTCCGCATAGTTATCACCACACCAGTTAGAGTCCCAACCACGGGTGATACCGATTCTGTTGCTTATAGGGTTTGTTTTCTGTCCCATAATTTATGCCTCCACTGCTGTTGGTTTCTTGACATCGAGGATGACGGTGACATGATTGCTGCGCTTGCGGATACGTCCGGCTCTTCCCTGAGGGCAAGGACGGATTCTCTTGAGCGTACGGCCTTCGTCAACCATGATGGTCTTTACATATACATTGCCGTTATCGAGCTCTCTCGCATCCTGGGGGTTCTTTGCCTCCCAGTTGGCGATAGCGCTACGGAGAAGCTTCTCAAGACGGACTGAGGGTGCCTTCTTGGAATACTTCAGAAGATCGAGCGCATGGTTAACTTCCTGACCCCTGACGGTATCAGCGACAAGGCGCATCTTCCTGGGAGAAGTAGGAACATCATTGAGCTTGGCTATAGCGGTCTGCTTCTTAGCCTCTTTCAGCCTATCGGCCATCTCTTTTTTACGTTTTCCCATAATTCAATCCGTTTTGTGAATTACTTCTTATTGTTGCCGGAGTGGCCTCTGAAAGTTCTGGTGGGGGCGAATTCGCCAAGCTTGTGGCCTACCATGTTCTCAGTAACATAAACGGGGATAAACTTATTGCCGTTATGAACTGCGATTGTGTGGCCGACGAAGTCAGGAGAGATCATGCTTGCGCGTGACCAAGTCTTGACAACCTCTTTCTTCTTGCTACCATCATTCATAGCAAGAATTCTCTTCTCCAGGGCTTCCTGGATATATGGACCTTTTCTTAATGAACGACTCATAATCTCTTAAGTTTAATTCCGTTTATTTCTTTCTTCTTTCAATGATGAACTTGTTTGAAGTAGCCTTAGGATTACGAGTCTTGTAGCCCTTAGCAGGGAGACCCTTGCGGGATCTCGGGTGACCTCCGGAAGCACGACCTTCACCACCACCCATCGGGTGATCTACCGGGTTCATGACGACACCACGGTTGTGAGGACGACGTCCAAGCCACCTGCTACGACCAGCTTTACCATAGGACTCCAGATTGTGTTCAGGGTTGGAAACCGTTCCTACGGTAGCACGGCAGGAAACGAGGACCATCCTGGTCTCACCGGAAGGGAGACGGAGAACGGCGTGGTTGCCTTCACGAGCTGCGAGCTGAGCGAAAGTTCCGGCTGAACGTGCCATAGCGGCACCCTGTCCGGGACGGAGCTCGATGTTGTGAACGAGTGTACCAACGGGAATCTCACCAAGAGGGAGGGAGTTACCGAGATCGGGAGCGACACCGCTACCGGAAGCGATAACCTGTCCTACCTTAAGTCCGTTAGGGGCGATGATGTATCTCTTCTCGCCATCTTCATATTCTACAAGTGCGATACGGGCGCTACGGTTCGGATCGTACTCGATTGTCAAAACTTTTGCAGTGCAATTGTCCTTGTCGCGGAGGAAGTCGACGATACGGTACATCTTCTTGTGACCGCCGCCGATATAACGCATGGTCATCTGACCAGTATTGTTGCGTCCACCGGTTCTCTTGAGGGGCTCAAGCAATGCCTTGTGAGGTTTCTTGCAGGTGATGTCATCAAAAGCGCTGATCACCTTATTTCTCTGACCAGGGGTCGTCGGTTTGAATTTTCTTACTGCCATTGCCTAGTCCTCCTTAAATGTTAGCATAGAAATCAATCTGATCACCGGAAGCGAGGGTAACGTATGCCTTCTTGAAGTGGTTCATACGACCACGGAGCATACCGGCCTTGCTGTAACGTGATTTCCTCTTGCCGTGGTAGTTCAGAGTATTGACGGACTCGACGGTCACGTTGTACATCTGCTCAACCGCGTTCTTTATCTGAATCTTGTTTGCAGAACGGTCCACTACGAAACCATAACGGTTCAACTTCTCGCCCTGAGCCGTCATTTTTTCTGTAACGATTGGCTTAATTATAATTCCCATCTCTCTGTCTTTTTAGCTGTTGACTCTTGAGGCAAGGATATCCTGAACGCCATCGACAAGCACCAGTGAATAAGAATTCATGATGGTGTAGGTGTTGATTTCGTTGACAGTGATGACCTTCACCTCAGGGAGGTTACGTGATGAAAGGAAAATGTTGTCAGAATTCTCGGGGAGAACAACGAGGACCTTACGGTTTCCGGCCTTGATGGCGTTCATGATACCGAGGAACTCCTTGGTCTTGGGGGCCTCCATTGTGAAGGGCTCGATGACCTTGATGGCATTCTCCTGAGCCTTGTATGAGAGAGCTGAGCACCTTGCGAGCTGTTTGAGCTTCTTGTTGAGCTTGTAGCGATAATCGCGGGGCTTGGGACCGAATACGCGGCCACCACCTACGAAGATGTTCGCCTTGAGGCTACCGTGACGTGCGCCACCGCCACCTTTCTGACGACCGAGCTTCTTGGTGCTGTAAGCAACTTCGCTTCTGTCTTTTGTCTTGGCAGTTCCCTGACGCTGATTTGCGAGGTACTGGACAACGTCGAGATAGATTGCGTGATCGTTCGGGGTGATACCGAAAACCTGATCATCGAGAACAACGGTCTTTCCGGACTCGGTTCCGTCAATTTTCAATACGTTCAATTCCATAATCTTATGCCTCCAAAATCAGATAAGAACCCTTGGCTCCGGGAACGGAACCTTTTACTACGAGAATGTTGTTCTCAGGAATCATCTTCACAACGGAGAGGTTGAAGACCTTCACCCTTTCGTTGCCCATGTGACCTGCCATGCGCATTCCGGGAAGAACGCGTGAAGGCCATGAAGATGCACCCATTGAACCGGGGTGGCGAAGACGGTTGTGCTGACCGTGGGTACGGCCACCGACACCTGCGAAGCGGTGACGTTTCACAACGCCCTGGAAGCCCTTACCCTTGGATGTTCCGACAACGTTCACGAACTCTACGCCTTCGAATACGTCAGCGAGAGAAAGTGTGTCGCCAAGTTTGAGCTCTCCCTTGAAGTCTGTCGGGAATTCGACAAGCTTGCGCTTGGGAGTGGTTCCTGCCTTTTCAAAATGCCCTTTGAGAGGGGCGCTGGCATGTTTCTCTGTCATTTCGTCATAGGCAAGCTGTACAGCGGCATAACCATCTTTCTCAACTGTACGTACCTGCGTAACAACACATGGACCAGCTTCAATGACGGTGCATGGAATGTTTTTTCCATCAGCACCGAAAACGGAAGTCATTCCGATTTTCTTTCCAATTAATCCAGGCATTGGTTGTTAATTGTTTGTTAATTAATATTTTAATCGATTCCGCCCATTTTTAGCGGACTGCAAAGGTAGTACTATTTCTTTAATTTTCAAGCACTTTTCGGTAATTTTTCCAACTTGAACCGTTTTAACCATAAAAAAATCGCAAGATGCAGTGCATTTTGCCAATGTGATTTATTTGCACTACTTTTGTATACTGATTATATATTAGGATAAGGCTTCGCCATAAAAGCGGTGCGTATCCGGATGAATAGCACATACTGAAGACACAACTCCGATTCTTTTCATATGGTGCCTCTGGAACTGTTCGGATTCTTGAACCTTTCATTCACGGACTTGGTGGACGTCCTCCTGGTCGCCCTCATCATTTATTTTGCCTTCCGTTGGATCAGGGAATCTTCCGCACTCAACATATTCGTAGCGATTCTGCTCATCTACGTTCTCATGGTCATCGTCGAAGCGTTGAACATGAAACTGATGTCGAAACTGATTTCGACCTTCATCGATGTCGGCGTAATCGCACTAATCGTCATCTTCCAGCCCGAAATAAGACACTTCCTCATGAAATTGGGGGCCACTTCGAAAATAGGCTCCAAGGGATTGGGCATATTCAACCGTCTTTTCGGAGAGAAAGGCAAGAATCTCGACTCTGTCGCTGTCCAGGAACTCTCAGAAGCGTGCCGCACCATGTCGAACCAGAAGACTGGAGCTCTGATTGTGATTCCTCATGAAGTGAATCTCAATTACATAATAGAAACCGGTGACAGGATAGACGCACTTATCAACCGTAGGCTCATCCTCAACCTGTTTTTCAAGAACTCTCCCCTCCATGACGGCGCCGTCATAATAAGCGGGGACAGGGTTGTGGCGGCCAGGTGCACGCTGCCGATAACCGAAAAGACAGACATCCCGGCGAGTTTCGGAATGCGTCACAAAGCCGCGATCGGAATCTCGGAGGAATCGGACGCCGACGTTATCGTCGTTTCGGAGGAAACCGGAAACGTCTCTTTCGTGAAAGAAGGGAAAGTGACACCGATCAACAACATGAACGAGCTGAAACTGCTCCTGGGAGCGGCCTTCTCCCAAGAAACCAAATAAGGCCGCAACATTTTAGAAAAGACATTTACGATGGCTGAAACTGATAGGGACATAAAGCTTGAGGCGAAACTGGGATTTGACAGGGTAAGGAAAGCGATACAGGACCGCTGCAGCACTGAATATGCCGCGGACCGGGTGTCCCGGGAAGAGTTTTCTTCCTCTCCTCAGGAAATCCGCCATCGCCTTCTCCTCACTGACGAGATGAGGCTTATCCTCATGTTCGAGGACAGTTTCCCCACAAGCGGGTATATTGACACCCTTCCTTTCCTCCGCATTCTCATACACGAAGGATCAAATATAGACCTTCATTCTCTGGGTAAACTCCGCACGATGACAGAAACGTCGAGGAAGGTTCTCCATTTCTTTCTCTCGATAAAGGACGGGGTATATCCGGCTCTCAAGAGAATGTGCACCCAGATGAACGTCTTTCCCGAAGTGTCCCGAAGGATAGACCTCATACTGGACAAGACCGGCAATGTCAAGGACACCGCTTCGGAAACCCTTTACGAGATACGTCGCCAGATCAAAGAAAAGGAAGGCGCCATCTCCAAGAGGATGAATTCCATCCTCAAAAAAGCGCAGCAGGACGGATACGTCGACAGTGACGCCGGAATAGCGGTAAGGGAAGGCAAGATGCTTCTCCCGGTGAATTCCGCATTCAAGAGGAGAGTACAGGGATTCGTGTTCGATGAATCTTCCACCGGCAAAACTTCGTTCATACAGCCTGCGGAAATAGTCGAGCTGGAAAACGAAATCAGTGAACTGAACTTCGCCCAGACCAGGGAGATCGCCAAGATCCTGTCGGAGTTCAGCGACTTCCTGAGGCCCTATGTGCCGGAGCTGATATCCGCCGCTGAATGTCTCGGTGAAATAGACTTCATTATGGCGAAGGCACAAGTCGCCCTCGACTATATAGCCGGAATGCCGGTAATCGCCGACAACGGGGAGATGAATCTCAGGAAAGCCAGGCATCCTCTCCTTGAGAAAGCCCTCAAGAGGGAAGGAAAACAGATCGTCCCCCTCACCGTCACGCTAACGCCCACCAAACACATCCTTCTGATTTCCGGACCGAACGCCGGCGGAAAATCCGTCTGTCTCAAGACAACGGGTCTTCTTCAGTACATGTTCCAGTGGGGAATGCTCATTCCCACCTCCGAAAGTTCCGAAATGGTCGTCTTCGACCGGATCATGGTCGACATCGGAGACGGGCAATCAATCGACAACGACCTCAGCACATACAGTTCCTTCCTCGATACGATGAAGGAGGTCCTCGCCACCGCGACGGACCATACCCTTGTCCTCATCGATGAACTCGGCTCCGGAACGGAGCCCACGGCCGGAGGCGCCATCGCAGAGGCAATTCTCGCCGAGTTGGACCGACGGGGCACTTACGGAGTCATCACCACCCATTACACGAACCTCAAATTGTACGCCTCCGGACAAGGAAGCGGAGTCATCAACGGAGCGATGCAGTTCGATGCAAAGAACATCGTTCCACTGTTCAAACTCGACATCGGACTTCCGGGCAACTCATTCGCATTCGAACTGGCCAGGAAGATGGGACTGCCCGAGGCGATCGTCAAAGACGCCGAACAGCGTGCCGGGGATGAATTCGTCGGCATGGAACGCAACCTCCGAAGAATCGTGCGGAACCGCCGCGCCCTCGACGAAAAGCTCGAGAAAATACGCAACACCGACCGCACCCTGGAAAATATAACGGGCAAGTACCAAAAGGAACTTGAGGGCATAAAACAGAAGAAAAAGGAAATCCTCGACCAGGCCAGAAAGGAAGCCGAAGAAATTGTGAAGGGTGCCAACAGGCAAGTCGAGAACACCATCCGCACCATAAAGGAGTCCCAGGCTGAAAAGGAAAAGACTTCCGAAGCCAGGAAGGAGCTGCAGAACTTCCTCGGAGCCCTCGCCCAAACAAAACAACAGGAAGAGAAAAACAGGGAGGACTACCTCGAGAGCAAACTGAAGAAGCTGGCCGAACACCAGAAGAAGGAAAAGGAACGCAAGGCGAAAAGGGGAGGCTCCGCCAAAGACGACAAGGCTTCTTCGGCCCAAGATACCCCTTCCGAGAAACTCAGGACCGGACCTCTCAATGTGGGAGAAAAAGTCCGCATCAAGGACAACGGAATGGTCGGGGAGGTTTCAATGGTATCGAACAAAGCCGTTACCGTCATCGTCGGGAACATAAGCACGAAGATGCCCCTTTCAAGGGTGGAACGGATCAGTTCGAACGAATACCGGAACGCCGTCAAGGACATTCCCGGAACGAGTTCTTCCGCGGCAGTCCAGGACACGAGCATAACCGAGCGCAAGCTTGCGTTCAAGCCCGAAATCGATGTCCGTGGAGAGAGAGTGAGCGATGCCCTTGAAATCGTCATGAAATTCATTGATGACGCCATAATGCTGAACATGAGTTCAGTCAGGATTGTCCACGGGAAAGGTACCGGAGCCCTTAGGGATGAGATTCAGCGTTTCGTGAAGGCGACTCCCGGAGTGGCCTCCGTCAAAGATGAACACATACAGTTCGGCGGGACGGGGGTGACTATCGTTACCTTCGAATAGCCGACGAGCAGCAACACAAAGCACAAAAACACAAACACAAGCCACATAATTCGAACACAAAGCTTATGAACAGACATCACTACTGCGTCATAATGGCCGGAGGAAGCGGGGACCGCTTCTGGCCTCTGAGCAGGGAAAACAACCCGAAGCAGTTCCTCGACATGACGGGGGACAGCGAGTCTTTCCTTGTGAGGACATACCAGATGTGCCAAGGAATCGTCCCGAAAGAGAACATCCTTGTCATTACCCTCGGCAAATACCGCGAAATAGTCGAAGAACAACTTCCGGAGCTGGACAGCGCCAATCTCCTCCTCGAGCCTATCGGGAAAAAGACCGCACCCTGCATAACTTACGCGACATATGAGATTCTGAGAAGGGACCCCAAGGCCGTCATGGCGATGACGCCGTGTGACATGATAATAAAGGATTGGGACGTGTTCAGCAAAGCTCTCTGCAAAGCCCTTGATTATGCGGAAAAAAACGATGTCCTTATGACCCTCGGCATAACTCCGACTCACCCCGATCCCAATTACGGATACATTCAGATCGCCGGAGGTGCCGCAGCCATCAAGGAAGATATTCCGGTCCAGGTCAAGACCTTCACCGAGAAACCGCCCCAATATCTTGCCGAGATTTTCTGCAACAGCGGAGAATTCCTGTGGAACTCGGGAATATTCGTATGGCAGGCCGCCGTTATCCGCGAAGAACTCGAAAAATACCTCCCCGAGATAACGAACCTCTTCACCGGCTGGGAAACCGCTCTCGCATCTGAGGACACGAAGGAGGGCTTCCTTGAAAGAGTCTACGCGGACTGCAAGAAGATTTCCATAGACTACGGTGTGATGGAGAAGACATCCCGGGCCTGGGTGCATCCGGCCAAATTCGAATGGTACGATATCGACAACTGGGATGCGCTATATAATTACTACCCCGACAAGGACAGCAAGAACAACGCCTGCAACGGAACAAGGCCGTATTTCGAAGACAACAGGGACAGTCTCATTCTCACGACTTCTCCCGGTAAGCTCCTTGCCATAAAGGGACTGAAGGACTACATCGTCGTCGACACCGATGACGTTCTCCTGATATGCCCCAAGGATGACAAGGATTACAAGGATTTCATAACGGGACTCGGCATGCCCGGATTTGACGACGTCAGATAAGGGCCGCTCCCCACTCAACACGCAATTCAACATTCAAAAAACACACAACCATGGCACTTGAACAACAAATCCAGAAAGATATCATGGCTGCCATGAAGGCCCATGACACAGTAAGACTGAATGCCGTCAGAGGCATAAAATCAGCCATCCTCCTCGCAAAGACATCCGGAAACGGAAACGAACTGACCGACGGAGACATCCAGAACCTCATCCGAAAGCTCGTCAAGCAAAGGAAGGAAGCCGCCGAACTTTATGTCCAGGGAGGACGACAGGAACTTGCCGACAACGAACTCGCTGAAGCCGCATTCATGGAGGAATATCTTCCCGCTGCACCAAGCGAGGCCGAACTCGAGGAGAGAATCGGCAAGATCATCGCCGAGGTAGGAGCATCCAAACCCTCCGATATGGGCAAGGTCATGGGAGTGGCCACAAAAGCCCTGGCCGGCTTAGCCGACGGCAAAACCATTTCCGCAATCGTAAAGAAACTTCTCGCCCAATAAAGCCCATCATCAAAAAAGATAATCATGAGCAGGACTGACACCTTCCTTTCGTCAATTCGCACAACCCTTTCCGAAAACATCCTTCCTTTCTGGAGGACAAAGATGCTGGATCCCAGAGGGGGATTCTACGGGAAAATGTCCGGAGACGGAAAAATGGATTACGACTCCCCCAGGGGAGCGATTCTGAACGCCAGGATAATCTGGTCATATTCCGCTGCATACAAGGCATCCAAAAAAGGAGAATACCTTCTTGCCGCAACTCACGCCAAAGACTATTTTCTGCAGAATTTCATGGACCACAAGAACGGTGGCGTTTATTGGTCTGTAGATGCGAACGGAAAACGTCTTGACACCAAGAAACAGCTCTACGCCCAAGCCTTCGCCATATACGGACTGAGTGAATACTATTCCGCATGCGGAGACGACCAGGCCATAAAAGCGGCCAAGAATCTTTTCCAGATCATCGAAAAGCGTTTCGCGGACAAAGAAAACGGAGGATATGTCGAAGCCCTGTCAAGGGATTTCTCTCCCCTTGAGGACATGTCCCTCAGCGCACATGACATAAACGCAGACAAGACGATGAACTCACATCTTCATCTTCTCGAAGCTTATGCCAATCTCTACAAGGTGTTCCCCGATCCGCTGCTCAAGGAGAAAACGATATCCCTGCTCGACATCCTCGTAGGCAAGATCATGGACAAGGAGACCGGACATCTGAACCTCTATTTCACAAGCGATTGGAAAGTCATCCCCGGAGGATACTCCTTCGGTCACGACATAGAGACTTCCTGGCTGGCCCTCGAATCCGCTTTCGCCGTCAAAGACATCGACATCATAAACAAGGTGAAGCCCGAATGCCTGAAGATGGGTATCGCCGGCTTGGAGGGACTACAGGAAGACGGAAGCCTCATCTATGAGAAAAAAGCTGACGGCTCGCTCGACCTCTCCCGCCAATGGTGGGTCCAGGCGGAAACGGTCGTCGGATGCCTGTGGCTGTGGAAATACCACAACATCACCGACGCCGCTTCAAAAGCCATCGAGGCTTGGGACTATATCAAGAACCATCTCATTGACCCGAAGAACGGGGAATGGTATTGGAGCATAGAGCCGGACGGCTCCGTCAACACCGAAGACGACAAGGCCGGCTTCTGGAAATGCCCCTACCACAACTCAAGAATGTGCCTTGAGGTACTGAAGATTTTCGGATAGGGGTCTTATCGGTTATGACCTTTTCATTTTACAACGCAAAGCCATGAAAAAACATCTTCTCCCATTATTCCTTCTCCTTGTTCCGGCTCTTCTCGGCGCCCGCGAGGTGAAGCCCCTCAATGACGGATGGACTTTCGTCAAAGGATTCGTGAAGACCGGACCGGTCGCAGGAACCACTTTCGGCGGTTCAAAGGCAGGAGATCCCGTCACCCTGCCCCACTGCTGGAATGCCGAGGATTTCCAGACGGAAGGAGAATATTATAGGGGATACGGAACCTATACCCGTACACTGGATATACCCGAGGACGTCATCGGAAAAAGGGTATTCATCAAGTTCGAAGGCGCCGGAAGCCATGCAAGCCTCCTGGTGAATTCCTCTTTCGTGGGAGAACACAAGGGTTCATACAACGCATTCACTTTCGAGATCACCGACTTCATCAAACAAGGAGAAAACGCCCTTACCGTCGTCTGCAACAATGCCCCCACTTTCGAAATCGCCCCGTTCGGAGGTGACTTCAACATCTATGGCGGACTATACAGGGACGTTTGGCTGGAGATAACCGATCCAACATGCATTTCTCCCTTGTATTACGGTTCCGAAGGCGTGCTCATCTCCCAAAGGACAACCCGCGAGAGAGCCGACATCACGGCCAGGATCCACCTCTCCACTCTCTCCGATTACGAGGGTTGTGAAGTGAGGTTCTCCCTGTCGGACGCCTCCGGGAACAAAGTCGCCGAAACATACTACGACCGTATCTTCAACGACATCGTCGAATGCAGCCTCGGAGTGGACAATCCCCACCTGTGGAACGGAAAAGAAGACCCTTACCTTTATACTGCGGTAACTACCCTTCTCAAGGACGGGAAAGAGATTGACAGGGTTGAGGACAGGATCGGCTTCCGCTATTTCCACGTGGACCGTGAGAAAGGATTCTTCCTCAACGGCAAGCACCTCAAACTCCATGGAGTGTCCAGACACCAGGATTGGGACAAGAAAGGCAACGCCCTTACAAAAGAGAACCACCTGACGGATTACGACATGTTCGATGAAATGGGTGTCAATTCACTTAGACTCGCCCACTATCCCCAGGCGCACTTCATGTTCGAAGAGGCGGACAGAAGGGGTTATGTCGTATGGGAGGAGATTCCGTTCGTGGGAACCTGGGTCTCCAATCCCGCCTTTGAAGACAATCTTGAGCTCCAGCTGCGGGAAATGATAGCCCAAAACTTCAATCATCCCTCAATCTGCTTCTGGGGACTCTACAATGAAATCCAGGCGGGAACTGACAAGATCGTGTCACGTCTTCAGAACGTCGCCAAATCAATGGACCCGGGAAGGCTCACCACCTGTGCCGTTTACATCGACTCCTCCAATGAGTTCATTCCGGACGTAATGGCATTCAACAAGTACTACGGCTGGTATTACGGCAAGAAGAACGACCTGGGGCCATTCCTTGACAATTGGCACGCCGAGCATCCGAGCGCATCGATCGGAATAAGTGAGTACGGAGCCGGTGCAAGCCCCATCATGCACGTAGGGCAATACAACGAGGATGACTTCACGGTTTATGACTCCATGGGGAAGAACCACCCGATGGAAAGGCAGACCGACATCCATAGGGTGCAATGGCCTGTCATCGCCGAAAGGGATTGGATTTGGGGATCCTATGTTTGGAACATGTTCGATTTCGGTGCATCCGGAAGATTCGAAGGAGACAGCCCCAACCAGAACGACAAGGGTCTCGTGACTATAGACAGGAAGACAAGAAAGGACGCCTTCTATTATTACAAGGCGAACTGGAACAAGTCTGTCCCCACCGTACATCTGTGTTCCAAGGGTTATACCGAAAGGAAAGAAGACATTACAGATATCATTGTCTTCACTACGGCTCCTTCCGCCACTCTCTATCTCAACGGCAAGAAAATCTCACAAAAGAAAACTGACGGCTATGCGACCGTCGAATGGAAGGATGTCAAGCTTCAGAAAGGAAACAACAGCGTAAGAATAGTCACTCCACAGGGCGAAGAGTCCGCCCAGTGGAATGTACTCTAGCGTTCGTTCCCCTGAAAAGGTAATCCGCACTCTGAAGGATTTTGTTCTTCATGATTGAAGGATAGTCCGGTCTCTCCGAAAGGAAAGACTGGACTTCTTTTACCGCCTCCGGGGAATCATGCTGCGAAAGTACGGCGGTTATCCAGTTCTTCGGGAAGAAGATGTCTCCCGTCTTTTGTATCTCCAACAGCTCCTCCAGGGCCGGACGGATGTACTTCACGGCTTCTTTCTGACGGAGCGTATGATTCAAATACCCGAGGGATGTATTCACCCATGGCTCTGAAGTCCTGTTTTCCCTCTCAAGGAAACTCTCCATCAAGGAATCCCTCTTTTCCTCATCAGGATCTACCGCCCTGAATACGAAAGAGAACTCCCTCTTCCTGTCGGGATCGGTCATGCGGGAGAGTTGAATATCCCGTATTCTTTCCGCCTTTTCCGGAAGCCTTATCGCCAATTCGTACGCCATGGTCATTTTGTCCCTTTCGCCCAAGTGAATACCATGGAATGATTCTTCATTTTCCCAAGCGGAATACAATTCCCCCGTGATTTTCTCCGAGCGGAACACTCCCAAAAGCGCCCTGAAAGCGGACAAACGGCACTCTTCAGACAACGCACCTACGGAAAGGTCGTATAGTTTCTTTTCGACAGACTGGCTTCCCGACAGTGTTCCGTGAAGCGAAAGACTCTTCAGATATGATACTGCCGCACCAGCGACAAGAGGATCTTTCTCGGACAACGCCGCAGCGCTCAGGAAGTCCGCAAATTCAGCCGGATCCATCATTCCCGCCAAATAATTTTCGTGGAAGGAGGCGAGAACCGATATCCGTTCCGCGGCTACCTCAAGAAACGGATAAGAGTCGATCGCACCGAGAATATCTTTTTCGTCCATCTTGAAGAAGCCGTATGCGGTGGCGGAAAGATTCGGAACGACATACGCGTCTTCAGGAACAGCCTCACTCATGGATATATTCTTCATGGGCTCATCCATCCATACGGAAACCGTTTCGAGTTTCTTACCGTCTTTCATGATGGTGAAATCCACTTCCTGCGGCCAGACTATTCCCCTCCCCAGCGGATCTTCCTGGGAAACGATAAGGTTTTGTCCGTCAAGACGGGCGGAGATATGCGGCATTCCTTCCGAATGGACCCAACTCCCACTCCAGGAAACAAGGTCCCTTTCCGAACACTTGTCCAGAATTCCGATAAGGTCATCCCACGTGGCATTGGAATATCCGTATGTCCGAAGATACTCCCGGATCCCTTCTCTGAAAGGCTCTTCCCCCATCATCGAAGAAAGCATCCTCATCACAACCGGAGCCTTGTCATAAACAATATTCCCGTACACCAACCCAGCGTCCTGCAAATTCCAGAGCGGCTGGGAAAGCGGAACCGTCCCCGCCGATCTGTCTTCGTTGTAGGCCAGGATGTTGAAGTTCGAGAAATCATTGACCGAGGAATCAATTTCTCCGAATCTCCCGGCGGAAAGAAGGGCCGCGAAATGGTTGGCGAAGACCTCCTTTGTCCAGACGTCGTCGAACCATTTCATGGTAACCATATCCCCGAACCACATGTGGGCCGTCTCGTGTGAAATCAATTCAACCCTCGATATCCTTTCGGACGTGGTAGGATGCTCCGGAAGGAACATTCTCCTGTCCGTGAAGAATATCGCCCCCGGATGCTCCATTCCTCCGAACTGGAACCCCGGCAATATCGCGAAGCAGTATTTCCCGAAAGGGTAAGGGACTCCGGTATAATCCTCCATGAAAGATATGGCTTCGCCCACTTCGGAGAAGATATCCTCCATCTGGGCGATCTTTTTCGGGTCAGTCTCCCGATAAAGCGCAGTCACGTCCCTATCCCCGATCTTGGCGGTATACTCATTGAACACGCCGGCGGTGAAGGCGAACAGATATGTGCTTATGAGCCCAGAATCGCCGAAAGACAATCTCTTTCTGTTCCCGCCGCCGGCTTTTTCCCCAAACATTTCCCCTTTGGCCAAAACCTCCCCCGGGGGAGAAATCCCCAACGAGGGGAAAAAAGGGGGTTTTATTTCGGGCGGGGGCAAACCGGGGAAAAGGGGCTTTCCACTCCCCGG
>ODAI014528717.1_pt1 | contig 22234 bp, 27 predicted proteins | sample 1539321 | NCBI WGS metagenome assembly ODAI01 (sample SAMN02144231, study PRJEB22623) | gut metagenome | biome: sheep rumen | host: Ovis aries | place: New Zealand | reverse complement strand
TCTATGTTGCACAAACACAAGAAGAAATCGATGCTTTGGTTGCCGGTAAAAAATTGACCTTTGGTACAAAAAAGGTTGAAGAAGAACCAGCCGAAGAAGCAAAGGAAGTTAAAGCAGAAGAAAAACCAGCAGAAGTTGCAGAAGAAAAAGCCGCCGATGCTGAATAATTTTCTGGGTATTAAAAAAACACCCCGGGGAAACCCGGGTGTTTTTTTATTGATTGTTGCATTATTTGTGCTAGGTTTTGCGTATAAAGGGCATAAAAATGACAGATATTCCAAATACAGAATATATTACAATTAACAAAGATGGGATTTTTGTTGGTGGAAAACCGGCGACAACATATCGTGGTGAAAAAATATGGAACATAGATTTTGTGAAATGGGTATTTGCATGGATGCAGGAACAAAATCCAAAAATAGAGGAATTTCACATTGGCACATTTGTGACGCTGGGTGAATGTGCAAAACCGGGCAATCCGGATGGTGCATTTGGCCCAAATGCATGGTGTCGTGTGAAATATAAAAATGGTAACTTGGGTGCGTGGGTCTTCATCTACACGTCCGGTTCGGCCGCCTATTGTGCGAACGGCTGTGCGACCGGCTGCGCGTACGCTGTCCGTGATTACGCGTCGTTTCGTTCGGCGGTCTTTGGTTCGGCGAATGACAAACAAAATGTTAAACCAATGGCAAAGCCACAAAATCCAGAATTAAAAAAGTTAGAGCAGGTTGATTTTTCTAAATTGCCAAAATCCCCGATTGAATTAAATGGGTATAGAATTTTGGTTGAAAAAATTTCGACACGCACAAAATAAAGTATGGAAAAATCCCGATAAAATATCGGGATTTTTTTATTGATGTTTGCATTATTTGTGCTAAATATATTTTTATATAAAAGGGCATAAAAATGACAGAAATTTCAAATGATAGATATATAACCGTAAAACGTGACGAAAAGGGCGAGATTGTCGTGTTGGTTGGTGATAAACCTGCAACAACATATCATGGTGAAAAGATATGGCTTATAGAAAGTGTCAAAAAAATATTTGCATGGATGCAGGAACAAAATCCAGAGATAGAGGAATTTCATATTGGTGCATTTGCAACCCGTGGTAAATATGCCAAGGTTGGCAATCCAAGTGGAGAATTTGGGCCAAATGCATGGTGTCGTGTAAAGAAAAAGGGTTCGTCGTCGGCCCCTTGGGTCTTCTACGACGCGTACAGCTCGGCGGACTATTGTGCGTACAACTGTGCGGGCAACTGCGCGTACGCCGTTCTGCACGACGCCGATTTTCGGCGGGCGGTTTTTGGGTCGGCGATTAATAAAGGTAATACGAAAAACGATAATGCGCAGTCCGTTTCAAAAAAGCCAAAAACACCCAAGAAACCATTGGTTATTAATTTACCGTGGCATATTATTACGATTGAAAAACGTAAAAGAACAATGTAAAAAAATCCCGACAATCTGTCGGGATTTTTTATATTTTTCACAACTACCCTGTCACTCAATTGCGTTGCAATTTCGTGCCACCCCTTCTTTCATAAAGAAGGGGAATGACCGAGTATGAATGCCGTAACAAACAAACGAATTATTGTGCAGATTTGTTTAACATTTTTATTTTATATTGCATGTATACTTCAATCGCATCCATACCTTTACCCAGGTAATGTAATACTTCGGCATTATCTAAATGCAATACCGTTAATCCCAAACTTTGCAGATATTTATCGCGATTTTCGTCATATTCGGCCTTGGTGTCGTGCGAACTGCCATCTATTTCTATAATCAATCCCAGTTTTGGACAGTAAAAATCAACAATGTATTTTCCAATAACTTTTTGACGACGAAAATGATAACCAAAGCATTGTTTGTTTTGCAGGTATTTCCATAATACTGCTTCTGCTAATGTTGTATTATTCCGCAGTGCGTTTGATAATCCTTTCAAAGATTTATTTTTGGGTAATTTCATATTAGAAAAATTTATCAAACAAAATGCAAAAAGCAATATTTATCTGGGGATTTTATCCTTAGGGCATTCCCCTTCTTTATGAAAGAAGGGGTGGCACCCGCAGGGTGACGGGGTAGTTGTGATATTTTTTGTTGTTCATTTTTATCTTTATTTATTGCATAATGCACATATGAAATTGGAAACAAATGGGATTGTTGTTGCAATGCGGCCCTTTGGCGAAAGGGATGTGGTCGCGCATGTTTTTACATCGGGTCATGGTGTTTTGTCTGGAATGTTGCGCGGGGCGGCGGTTGCCAAAAATAAACCTATGGTGGGTCAGGTCGGTGCGGTTATATGGAACGCGCGTTTGGAATCGCAACTGGGGGTGTTTCATTTCGAGGCACAAAAAAATTTGGCTCTTGCCGCAATGATGGATTCATCAAAATTGGCGTTTATGAATTCTATGTTCGCTTTGTTGACAACATTGTTGCCAGAGCGCGAGGCGTATCCTGATTTATATATGATGACAATTAAAACTTTGGCGGATGTAAATGCAGAATCTTATTTACAATGGGAATTGGGGTTGTTGCGGAATTTGGGTTATGCGCTGGATTTGTCGCATTGTGCAAATTGTGGGCGCACAGATAATTTAGTTTATTTGTCACCAAAAACTGGGCGCGCGGTGTGTGAGGCATGTGGCGAGCCTTATGTGGACAAATTGTTCAAATTGCCAATAAATTTGAATATAACTTTGCGGTTTTTGGAATCGGTGTGTCGTGGGTTGGATGTATCGGTGCCAGATTACAGAATTTTTTTGCAAAATAAATAATCTTTTGCTTGCGTTTTTTATAATTTTGTTTATTGTTATTATCGTTCAACAGAAAAGGAGAAAACTATGATTTGGACAATTTTAGTTTTGATTGCTGCAATTGCTTTGTATTTGTTCAGTGCAAATATCCTGGGCAATACTGGTAAAAACGCCGGTCAATCTTTATCACAAAAATGCATTAACATCTTTGCAATCGTTTTGGTTGCTGGTTGTATGACACGTTTGGTCACACCATATTATTTGACATCTGTAAATCCAATGATTTTGCAGGAAATGGCAAATAATTTCCAAGAACAACAGGCCGCTGAAAAAAATAAAGCGATTCGCAAAGCGGTTAAATCAGGCGCAGAATCCATGATGGCTGACGCTCCAATTTTGGGTAATGTTGATGCCAAAAACACAATCTTTATTTGGACAGATTTCTCTTGCCCATATTGCCGTCGTGTTCATGGCGAATTATCAAAAGTGTTAAAAGAACGTGATGATGTTCGCGTTGTTGTTAAAAACTTCTCTATCCATGGCGATTTGTCTGATGCACCTGCACGCGCAGTTATTGCTGCAAAAATCCAGGATAATGCAAAAGCAGCGGCTTTGGTCGAAACTTTGATGACACATGAATATTATTCACAAGACGATATGAAAGATCGTTCAAAATTGGGCGAAAAAGTCAAAGCTAATGTTTTGAAATTTGCAAAAGAAGCAGGTTTGGATACAAAACAATTAGAAGCAGATATGCAAGGCGAAGTTGTCACACGTGAATTGGCAAATGTTCGTGGCATGGCTCAGGAATTCGAAATCAACGGAACACCTTTCTTGATTATCAATGAACAGGCATTCCCAGGTGCGATTCCATACACTCAAATTATCAATGCTTTGAAAAAATAATTTGTTGATGCAAAATTAAAATCACCCGGATTATTCCGGGTGATTTTTTTGTTTCATAAAAAATAAAATTATCTGGTTTTGTGAAATATTGTTATGTCGTATTCGCCTGTTGGAATTTCAATTTCGCGAATTGGGTGTAAAAAGACTTTGTCGTTTTTTACCCAAAATTTGTCGCCATGTTTGAATTTTAATATATCGTTATAGTATTGGTCGTTTTGGAATATTGTCATAATCTTGGGTTTACCAGCAACACGTTGGCGACGAATAAAACTATCCCAATCTTTGATTGGATTTTTTGGAACAGGTGTCACATATTCCAAAATTATATTGCCGTTTCCTGCTGTGGCGGTTAAACACATTGCTTCATATATTTCTGACATTTTATATACCTTTTTTCATGATAATTGCGTTGTGTCCGTTTTCATAATAGTTTGGACGGGTGCCAACATTTTGAAATCCTGAATTTTTATATAAATTTATTGCAGGTGTGTTTGATTCATCAACCTCTAGGAAAATTGATGTCGCACCATTTTTTTTCAAATCATTTTCAATAATTTGCAATAATGCCGATGCAATTCCTGTTCTGCGTGCGATTGGCGCAACACCGATTGAAATTATTTCAGCCTCGTCAGCAATTTGTCGCCAAACAATAAAACTGTTTTGACTGGCAATTATGTCGCAACCAGATTTTTTCAAATCAGCAAAATCATTTGCCGTCCATTTGTGTTGTTTTTCAGGAAAGCAAAGTGCATAAATTTTTTCGATTTCTGAATACATATTTTTATTTCCCTGAATTTTTTTCTTCGGCATAACTGGGGCGCAAATACATTGGTATTGCGGGTTCTGTTTTTCCTGATTTTAATTTTTGTTCAATAATGTTTGTTGCCAATAACAAATTAAATGGTTTATGTCCAACGGTTTGTGGCCAATCCATTTGTCGTGTTTCTAATTCTTCGATTTCCATTGTGCATGGTGTTAAATTTTTTGCACCAACAAAGAAATCGCCACGACCAGATTCAATCGCCACAAATGCGTCAGGGGTTTCTGCCAAATAAATTTCAAATGCGTTCACCGGTACCACAGGAATATTTAATCCAATGCCCAATCCTTTGGCATAGGCAATTCCTAGACGGATTCCGGTAAAACTCCCCGGGCCAACAACAATGCCAATCGCGGTTAAATCAGACCAGGTGATGTTGTGTGATGTTAAAAAGTTTTCAACCACCACAGGCAGTGATGCAGCCTGTTTTTCAACATCACTGTGCGCAAATTTGTCGTCCAGTACCAAATCAATGCCGTTGTTTGCAGTGTTTATAATTAAAATCATCGTTGTTTGCCTATTTTTTTATATTTTTTTTCGCACGCCTTGAAAATTGTTGGTGCAAATATGCAATTAAACAATTTCTTGTGTTTCGGCGTTTGCATAATTTCTGTTTCACGATGCAGGGTAAATCTGTATCGGGTTTCGCCAACCAATATCACATTATATTTCACAACGTCAAAATATATGTCGGGTGAATCCAATGCAAATTGGTCATTTATCTTTATGGTACCAGAATAAATCCAGGTTTCAAATTCTAAATCATCGCCATGTAATTTTATTTGGCGTAATATTTTATGACAGTTTGAAATATATTCTATGAATTCTTGTATTGTGTTCATAATATTCTTTACTGTGCGCGCATTCCAAAACCGATTTTATGTGTGACATCAGAACAATCGCGAATTGATAACAGTTCATCAATTTTATCAATCGTAAATTCTGTTTTTGTATCCATACCATCGTTTGCCAATAATTGCCGACGTAGTAATGTCGCCAATTCGCGTTGCAATGAACGGACACCTTGTTCGGATGTGTAATTGCGAATAATATGGCGAATTGCATCGTCAGATATAACAATGTTTTCAACGTTCCAACCATTATCAGCCGCCACGCGTTTTATTAAATGTTCACGAGCAATTTGAACCTTGTCATCTTCGCTGTATCCGGGTATGTTTATGATTTCCATACGGTCCTTTAATGCCGAAGACATGTTTAATGAATTTGCAGTTGCGATAAACAAAACATTCGACAGGTCAAAATCAACCTCTAGGTAATGGTCGCGGAAAGTTTTGTTTTGTTCAGGATCCAAAATTTCCAATAGTGCAGATTCTGGGTCGCCACGCCAATCACGTCCCATTTTATCAATTTCGTCCAATACGATTACAGGATTGTTTGTCTTGCAACGTTTTAATGCATCCATAATGCGCCCAGTTTGCGCACCAATGTATGTTTTCCTGTGACCGCGAAAATGTGATTCGTCGGAAATACCACCCAGTGAAATTCTTTGGTATTTACGTCCCAATGCCGCAGCAATTGATTTGCATAATGATGTTTTTCCAACGCCGGGGGCACCCACAAAACATAAAATAGAGCCACGTGGCGCACCTGTTTTTTTCATTACCGCGATATGTTCCAATATGCGTTCTTTGACAGGGCGCATGCCAGAATGTTCGGAATCCAAAATTTCACGCGCACGTGTCAAATCAATTGGTGTTTGGGTTGAATTTGTCCATGGCATTGATAATAATTCATCCAAATAGTTTTTTATCAAACCGCCTTCTTGGGACATAGGCGACATGGCGCGCATGCGTTTCCATTCGGATTTAGCCTTGTCCATAACATCGGCAGGTAAACATGCGTTTTCAATCCGTTTGCGCATGTTGGCGGTGTCAGCCTCGTCATTATCTTCGCCCATTTCATGTTGGATGGCACGCAATTTTTCCTGTAATATTGCGTCACGACGACCGTTTTCCATTTGTTGATGAATACGACGATTTATGTTTTCCTCGATTTTTGCGGTTTCGGCGGATAAATTAACCTGTTCCAGCAATATGATTAATTTTTCACGCCAACTGGTCGCAGCAAGAATTTTAATCGCGACATCGGTATCAATATTTAATGTTTGAATTACACTGTCAATAAATGCAGGCAGTGGGTAATTGCGCATAACATTATATATTTTATCCATCTTGATTTTTTTTGCACCCGCCAAATTCCTTAAATTTTCGGTAATTTTATCACGTAATGCAATTGTTTGTTCGAATTCACTGTCGTCAATAACATCAATTTTTGTGGCATCACCCATGAAAACACCGTCAATTAATTTTATGTCACTGATTTTTACGGCATCTGTTGTGCGAATAATTGAATGTACAGAACCATCAGGCAGGTTTAATACCTGGACAATTTCACCAATTGTGCCGATTTCATATATGTCTTCGGGCAGGGTTGGATATACCCATGAACGTTGTGGTGCCAAAACAATTTTTTGACCAAAATTTGATGCAGTTGTCAGGCAATCAACAGATGTTGGATTGTCTAAATAAATCGGCATGGTAAGTCCAGGATGCACGACTAAATCACGAAGTGGTAAAATATAATTTTTCATAGCGAATTAAATATAGGATGTTTTTGTTTTTTTTCAAGATAAAAACCCCAATAAATTTATTGAGGTTTTATTTTTCCGTTAAAATCGCTTGTTTTTAACGACGACGGAAATTGTTTGATGAATATGATGTGTTGCTGGACGAAGAACGTTTTGATAAATAACGCGCCGCAATCAATACCAACCATTCAACAGACAATGCAGCCATTGCCATCATTTTCATATCACATTCGCCATCCATGAAACCCAATACGTAAACGATTTGTGCAATAAAAGAGATGTATAAAATACCAAAGATACCTGTGAAGAATAATTTTTTAACTTTTCCAACCATTTTTTAGTCCTTTTTATTTTTTTATAATGTTTAATTACCGGGTTTCTGGTGCCAGGTACCCGGCGGACCCCGCAAAAGCTAAACAGATATAATCAACAATTGCCAATTATATCAAATGCTTATATTTAAGCAGCCATTGCAAGGCGAACATTGTCGTTCGCAGCGATTCTATCGCCATTCAGTTTTTATTTAGTGTTTTACGACAACCATGTCGGATTCAAGTTAAATGCTTTTACTGCGCCTGTCGAAACTATGTCAGCCCCATAAAAGAATAACATAAAATGGTGGAGCTGTGGGGTACCGCCCCCCAGTCCAAAACGTCTATTCTGCATAACGTTCAGAATCATCACTGCATTGCAGCCTGTGTATTATAAATCTTTGTGCTGGAAATTGCAAGTTTTTAAGTTTATAATGCGGACAGTTATAAATACAGGAACAACAATGAAATTTTTGGATAAAGCAAAAATTCGTATCAAGGCAGGCGATGGCGGCAATGGTTCGGCATCGTTTCGTCGCGAAAAATATATTGAATTTGGTGGCCCAAATGGTGGCGATGGTGGTCGCGGCGGTGATGTGATTTTTAGGGCTGTGCCAAATGTAAATACTTTGATTGATTACAGATTCAAAACCAGTTTTGCCGCGCAACGTGGTCAAAATGGTATGGGTAAAATGCGAACCGGTTTTTCAGGCGAAGATTTAATTCTGCCTGTGCCAACGGGAACGGTGATTCTGTCTGAAAACGAAGAAATTGAATACGCTGATTTGAATCAGGATGGTATGGAATATCTGGCTGCGCGTGGTGGTAATGGCGGTTGGGGAAATTTGCATTTCAAAAGCCCAACAAATCGCGCACCAAAACAGGCAAATGACGGTTTGCCCGGCGAAGAAAGAACCGTCGTGTTGCGTTTGAAATTGATTGCAGATATTGGATTGGTTGGATTTCCAAATGCTGGAAAATCAACATTGTTATCTGCGGTGACATCTGCCAGACCAAAAATTGCAAATTATGCGTTTACAACATTAAATCCTCAATTAGGGGTTATGTATGCACATAATCGTGAATTTGTTATGGTTGATTTGCCAGGTTTAATTGAAGGCGCACATACTGGCGTTGGTTTGGGTGATAGATTTTTAGGACATGCAGAACGAACAAAAATGATTTTGCATGTAATCGATGGAACCGAAGAAGATTGGGCGGCTCGGTACAAGGCAATTCGTCATGAGATGGATTCGTATGGTGGTGGATTGATAAATAAACCTGAAATGGTTGTTATAAATAAAATTGATGCGATTGATGATGATGTGTTGCAGGAACGTATGACTGCATTCAAAAAATCGTTCGGTCGTAAAGCAAAACCAGATATTTTAACAATCAGTGCAGCAGGAAGGCAGGGCATTGATACATTGATACAGCAAATAGAAAAGAAAATGATGGATTTGTAATATGGTGGAAACTTATAAATATGGATTGTATGATTTAGGTGGTCGTCCTGTGCCAGATTCCAAGGTTGGACCTGTGATGCGTGATATGCTGGATGCAACTGGTGATTTTGATACTGATTGCAAAAAAGGCGTTTGTGCGTATTTTGGTGATGAACGTATTTCGTTGCATGATGTTGATAGAAATAAATACATTATAAAATATATTGCGGGTATATGGCGTTTGCGTGAAAAACCAACCCAAACATATACTGTCACAGATGTTTACGATAAAAAATTTATTTTGGGTCCAGAAATAAAAATTACAGAACGTGATGATTTTAATTTCAAATATTATGAAGCATCTTTGGTAAAATATGATTTGTTTAATGTGATGACACCTGAATTTAATTGGTATGTCGCAAAATGTTGGACAAAACATGGTGTGATGATGCGGTATGGCGAAACCAGAGAAAAAGCACGTGCGTTTTTGCGTGGCGCAATATTGGATGGTTTTTCTTCAAATATTGCAAAAATCGTTTTGAATAATAAAAAATTACAAAAATAAAATTACAAAAACAATAAAACAAGAAAAGGAGAAAAAATTATGGCAACATTAAAAGGAACACAAACTGAAAAAAATTTGTTGATTGCATTTGCTGGTGAATCACAGGCACGCAACAGATACACTATGTTTGCATCTGCGGCTAAAAAAGAAGGTTTTCAGGCTATTGCAAAAATATTTATGGAAACAGCGGAACATGAATATGAACATGCCAGCCGTCTGTTCAAATTTATGGAAGGTGGTGTGTTGGAAATAACTGCATCTTTTCCAGCAGGTAAAATTGGTACAACATTGGAAAATTTGAAGGCATCTGCGTTCGGTGAAAACGAAGAAAATACCGATATGTACCCCCAGTTTGCACAAATCGCCGCCCAGGAAGGTTTCCCGGCAATTGCTGAAATTTTCAAAAATATTGGTTTGGCGGAACGTTATCATGAATCTAGATTTAATGCATTAGCAGAAGCCATTGAAAAAGGAACATTGTTCAAATCTGACAAGGTCGTGATGTGGCGTTGTACAAATTGTGGTAATTGGCACATTGGAACCGAGGCACCAAAGGTTTGTCCGGCATGCTTGCATGAACAAGGTTATTTTGTCAGCGAAGGTATTGTTTCGCGTTGTGATACGACCGAGGGTTTTTGCGAATATGCAAATCGTGATTAAAAAATCGCCCAAACGGGCGATTTTTTTTGTTTTATAAACTTCTAATCAAATCTTTTATCATGGCCAGTGGTACAGGGTATGTTTTTTGTGGCAAAGATTCGCGGTATGATTGTTTCAAATAAAATACGGTTGTTTTGTGTTGTTTCCATTGGTTAATGTTAATGTCAAAATTATCGTACCTGTCGTGGTATGTGTTGTATTCTTGGATGGCGCGGTCATATAATTCATCTGTATCTTGTTTTTCAATAAATTTAATTTTGGATGCACCACATTGATAAATTCCGTCTGAATCCAAACAGCGATGTTTGATAACATTTGTAATTGGTTCTATTTTATAAATCTGGTATTGTTTGACGTGATGGCATAGTACGGTGTGCCATAACATAGTGTCAAATGCACCGTCAGCAAAATGAAAACAATGTTGATTTAATAAACATTTTGGGTCGTCTGGCACCCGTCTGGAGTTTTTTGGGGCAGTTAATATCGTGCCGTTTTGAATATCAAAAATATCCAAGTGCCAGTATAAATCTGCAAAAAAAGATTTTGATGTCACAATTTTGTAATACATTTGTTTTGCCGTTTTGCAGCAAATTGTAATACAAAAGTATGTATAGTCAAGTTTTATAAAATTTCAATTACTTTGTTATGTGATGTGTGCCCGCGAATTATGTGTATTGCAGAGCGCGGAACATCAAAATGTTTTGCCAACATTTTAATAACTGCGTCATTTGCCTGACCGTCGGTTGGGGCGGTTGTTGTATGCACGCGCAGTGTTCCATCGGTATCAACCGTAATGGAATTTACGCGTGCACGTGGAATAACACGAATATTAAAAATCTGTTTTGAATTTTGCATCACTCATTAAATGAACGTGGAAATGAAATACTGATTGTCCAGCCCCAGCCCCAGTATTTGCAACAATGCGGAAATTACCGTTTATGCCCAATGTGTCAGCAGTTTGGGCAACCGCACGCCAAAATCCAGCCTGGGTTTCAATATTGGCACGATTGATAAAATCGTAAACATCGGTGTATTCGCCACGTGGTATTACCAAAACATGTGTTTGGGCGCGTGGGTCTATGTTTTGAAAGGCAATTGCATATTCGTTTTCAAATACGCGTTTGCTGGGTAATTCATTACGCAATATTTTTGCAAAAACATTATTTGTGTCGTACATAATTATTCCTTTGTTTTATCACAGTTATAAATAATACACAAATTTCGTATAAATACAACCTTGAAATGTAATAATATTGCACTATATTTCGGTGGAAGCCAGTTTTGGCAGTTATTTTTAACAGGAGATTTATAATGTTTAAACCTTTGAATAACTATGTATTAATGGAAAGAATTCAAGAAGATAATAAAACTGCGGGCGGAATTATTATTCCGGATAACGCAAAAGAAAAACCTGTACGTGGTCGCGTTGTTGCGGTTGGTGATGGTGAAATGCAAAACGGGGTCAGAATTCCTATGACGGTTTCTGTTGGGGATGTGGTTTTGTTCGCAAAATGGGCATCCAGTTTGAACGAGGTTAAAATAGACGGAAACGATTATGTGTTGATTAAAGAATCTGATGTGTTGGGAATTTTGAAATAATTAAAAGGATTAAAAATGGCAAAAGATATTGTTTTTGATACAGATAAATTAGCAGCAGGGGTTGATAAATTGGCCAATGCTGTCAAAATTACCATGGGTCCAAAAGGACGGACGGTTGTTATTGATAAACCTTATGGGGCACCTGTGGCAACCAAAGATGGTGTGACGGTGGCCAAGGCTGTGTCGTTAAAAGACCCAACAGAAAATATTGGTGCGCGTATGGTCCAAGAAGTCGCAAAAAAGGCTGGCGATGATGCAGGGGACGGAACAACAACGGCAACTGTGTTGGCACAAAAAATTATACACGAAGGTCGTCGTGTCATTGCCGCAGGTATGAATCCAATGGATGTTAAACGTGGTATTGATTTGGCTGTGGCGGCGGTAGTGACTGATATTGAAAAACACGCCCGTCCGGTAAAGAACAGTGCCGAAATTGCCCAGGTTGCAACGATTTCTGCAAATGGTGATGCAGATATTGGTAAAAAAATCGCCGATGCAATGGAAAAAGTTGGTCGCGAAGGTGTGATTACTGTCGAAGAAGCCAAAGGATTGGATACAGAAATTGATGTCGTTGAAGGTATGCAATTCGACCAAGGTTTTATGTCACCTTACTTTGTGACAAACAGTGAAAAAATGTTGGTTGAATTGGAAAATGCTCAAATTTTGGTTTCTGAAAAGAAAATTACAGGATTACAAGCATTGTTGCCAATTTTGGAACCAATCGCACAACAGGGACGGCCTTTGTTGATTATTGCCGAAGATGTGGAATCCGAGGCTTTGGCGACATTGGTATTGAATCGTCTGCGTGGTGGATTAAAAGTTTGCGCGGTCAAGGCACCTGGATTTGGCGATAGACGTAAAGAAATGCTGAAAGATATTGCGGTCGTGACCGGTGCAACGGTTATTTCTGATGATATGGGTATGACATTTGAAAATATTTCAATGGATGTGTTGGGAACGGCTAAAAAAGTCGTTGTCAGCAAAGATAATACTTTGTTGGCGCATGGCGGCGGTGCAGCAGATGCTATTAATGCACGTGCAGATGAAATTCGTCAAATATTAACCAACACAACCAGTGATTATGAACGTGAAAAATTGTCTGAAAGATTGGCAAAATTGGTCGGCGGTGTCGCGGTTATCAAGGTTGGCGGCATGACCGAGGTCGAGGTTAAAGAAAAGAAAGGCCGTGTGGATGACGCTTTGGCGGCTACACGTGCGGCGGTGGCCGAAGGTATCGTTGCAGGTGGCGGTGTTGCGCTGGTTCGTGCGGCGGCGGCATTGGAAAAATTATCTGGGGATAATCGTGACCAAGATGTTGGTGTCGATATTGTGCGCAGGGCAGTTTTGGCACCATGCGCCCAGATTGCTGAAAATGCCGGTGTGTCCGGTGAAATTGTTGTTGGCAAAGTGGCCGAGGCATCTGATTACAATTTTGGATATAATGCCCAAACAGCCCAATATGTCGATATGATGGCCGCAGGTATTATTGACCCAGCTAAAGTTGTTAAAACAGCAATAATGGCGGCATCCAGTACCGCAGGGGTAATGTTAACCACAGGGGCGGTAATGGCAGAAATCCCAGAAGAAAAATCAGAATCTAAAATGCCAGGTGGTATGCCGGGTATGATGTAATAAATAAAAACCGCCCAAATGGGCGGTTTTTTAACGCACTTTATTATTTGTTGCCGTCAACAGCATGTTTTTCATTGTGTTGTAATTTTGTTCAATTGGTGCATCCGCAATTGGAACATCAATAAATTTTACATCTGGGTTTATGCTCAACCATTGAATTGCAGGCATCGTTTTTACAAAAAAACTATCCAAACGGCGTTTAACAACGTCGGCATCTGCATCGTCCGCGCGGCCACCACCTTCGGCAATACGTTGTTTGATGCGTTTTTCCATCAATTCGCGTGGAATATTTAGATATACGGCAATCATATCAAATTTATTTGCAAATGTATCAACCAACCATTTTGCCTGGGATAATTGACGTGGAAAACCATCCAATACGGTATCGTTTGTTGGAATTATTTGTTTTAATAATAAATTTTGTAATTCTTCATCAGGAACAAATTCGCCACGTGCCATAATTGCTTTTAATGGATGTGAATCAGGCAAAGAACGCAACATTGCGCCTGTTTCAACATATTTGTAATTTTTGTTTTCTTCAAGAAATTTTTTGGACAATGTTCCTTTGCCGGAACCTTGGCCACCCATCATTAATATCAATTTATTCATACTTCTTCCTTTTTTTATGCTGAATATTTATAGCGGATTTTTAATGGGTTTTCAAATAAAAATTTATAAAAAATCCCGATAAATATCGGGATTTTTTATTAATAAGAAAACATAAAATTTTATTTTTTGCTGTTTTCGATTGCAGCACCCAAAATGTCGCCCAATACGGAACCGGAATCGGCCTCGTTAGCGAATTCTTTGACTGCTTGTTTTTCCAATGTCACTTGCAAATGACGGATTGACAATTTAACAGTGTTGTCTTCGACGGATACGACGGAGGCTTCGACTGTGTCGCCAACTTTGTATTTGCTGGTGTCTTGTTCAGATTTTTCGCGTGACAGGTCGGTACGACGGATAATACCACGCGCATCGCCAGCCAATGCAACAATCAATTCGTCAGGTGTGATTTCGGAAACAGTTCCGGATACAACCGCGCCTTTCTTGATTGCAACAGCATTGCTGTCCGCACTTTCTGTTAATTGTTTAATACCCAATGTGACACGTTCTTTTTCTGGATTGATATCCAAAATTTTAGCGGTGACTTCTTGGCCACGAACGAATTTTTTCAATTCTTCTTCGTCCAATTTATTCCAAGACAGGTCAGAAATATGAACCATACCGTCTAAATCTGGTGTTAATGCAACAAACAAACCAAATTCAGTTGTGTTTTTAATTGGGCCAGTCACAACATCGCCAACATTGTGGGTTTCAGCAAATTGTTTCCATGGATTTGGTTGCAATTGTTTGTATCCCAATGAAATACGACGTTTTTCTTGGTCAATATCCAAAACCATAACATTGATTTCTTGACCGACAGTTAAAACTTTGCTTGGGTGAATATTTTTGTTTGTCCATGACAATTCAGACATGTGCACCAAACCTTCGATATTATTGCCCAAATCAATAAATGCACCGTAATCTGTCAAAGATGCAACCTTGCCGGTGACAGTGTCGCCAACGTTGAATGCGCGGCTGGCTGTTTCCCATGGGTCTTCTTCCAATTGTTTTGCACCCAATGAAATACGATGTGATTCTGGATCGAATTGGATAACTTTGACCTTAATCTTGTCGCCAACATGAACCAATTCACGTGGGTGATTAACACGTTTCCAAGACAAATCTGTGACGTGTAATAAACCGTCAATTCCGCCCAAATCAACAAATACACCATAATCTGTGATGTTTTTGACAGTACCTTCTAAAACAGCACCCAAAGAGATGTTTTTCATCGCTTCTTTTTGTGCGGCTGCGATAGTATCAGATTGAATTGCACGACGTGAAACAATTGCGTTTGTGCGTAATGCATCCATTTTCAAAACGCGGAATTTGTCTTTTAATCCAATCATAGATTTTGCATCGCGAATTGGTTTGTGGTCGATTTGACTGGATGGCATAAATGCAAATACACCATTGATATCGACGGTATAACCACCGCGAACAACATCGATAATTGTACCTTCTGGGTCTTGGCCTTCGGCAACGATTTTTTCCAAATCTTTCCATGCTTTTTCAGCACGTGCCTTGGCATAAGATAATACAGCGGTTCCTTCGCGTGATTCATAACGTTCAACAAAAACGTCAATAATATCACCCACAGATGGAACAGATGCACCGAATTCTTTTAATGGAACGCGGCCTTCGGATTTCAAACCAACATCAACCAATACGAAATCACCGCGAATATCTTTGACGGTGCCTTTGGTTGCGAAACCCTGTAATGTTTCCTGGGAACCATAATTTTGATCAAACATAGCAACGAAATCTTCGTTTGCCACTGGATTAAATAAACCTTTGGATAAATCTTTCATTCTTAGAATTAAACAAAGTTTGCCGTTTGCCTTAAATTTTATAGAAATGCAAAGGACTTGTGGGGTTAATCGGATGATTTTCCGCGCCCACCCGCGAAAATCAAACGCATTTTATAGTAAAATTTTTAGAAAATCAAGAAAAACCTTGATTTTGTATATTTTTGTGTTTAGATACAGGGGCTATGAAACATTATTACGAGAAAAAATATCCTTATTTACAATATCGCTATACCGATACGGATGGCGAGTGTATCATGTTTTCTGTGCCACCAAAATTTTTGTCATTGTATTATCAAAATTACTTTGGTAAAAAACCAGAAACATTTTTTGATTGTGGCGCAGCCACCGGGGTCGTTGTGAAATTGGCAATGGACGCAGGAATGGATGCACGTGGGATTGATATAAAAAAATATCCAGAACAGCATCAAACAAACTTTTTGATGAAGTCTGGAAATATGCTTATTAGATATCCAAATGCAGGAATTCCCGAATTGTTCAAATCGGGTCGCGTGGAAATAAAATCTATTATGGATTGTGAACCGATAAAGGCAGATATTGCGTATTGTAATGGTGCATTAACATATTTCCCAGAAAGACAAATACCAAAGGTTTTGTCTAAATTTAGAAATGTTGGTATATTTTTTGCAATTCATAATACAACCGAAGATATCGATGCAGCAAAACAGATGGGACAGAATTTAACAACCTGCAATAAAACATTAACATTGCGTCCAAATAAATGGTGGAACAGGGTGTTTGCGGAAAATGGATTTGATGTAGATTTCAATCCTATATTGCATTGTTTTGTCGCTGTGCCGAAAAAGAGTCGTTAATAATTATAAATTTAACTGTGGTGGATTTAATTCTGTATTCTTATGATGCGAAAAGTCTTGTTGATGTCGTTCCAACAGATATACCTGCGATGATAATGTTTGGGGGATACAAAACATTATATTCACGTATTGTATTATATGATTTGCAGACAGTTGCTGATTTATTAAAACAAAATAATGTTGATGCAGGAATTTATGGTGCGTTGTATAAAATACCAAATATGTGCAGTAATCTGTCCAGAAAAAATAAAGAACGTGTTAGTTTATCAACTGTGCTGTTGTCATCAAAATGTTTTCGTAATTATATAAATACATTGGTGGATATTTTAATTATACCAAGAATTAAATCAATCAATGGTGAAAAATTGCCTGTTGATGTGGCGGAAAAAAATATGCGTGGTTTAACCGTTTTTGCGTATTGTTATGGCGTATATGTGGCGGATTGTTTGGGTGGGGCGATGAATAAATCAATGAAACGGTTAAAATATTCAGATGATGAAATCGCCAAAATATTAAAACAATTTGTTGTAATCACGCAATCGCCATCATATATATTGTATGATAAAAAATTTACTGTATTGAATTTTGCATCAGCCAAAGATACAACGGTATTGTATAAAAGTGTTTTTCAAAATATATCTGAATTGACATATTTTCCTGAATATAATTTTGTTATACAACCCCAGGTGTATCGCGATGATTATATTTCTGTAAATTTGAAACGCAAAAAAGATGTGGAACACAGATTGTGGACAGTGAATAATTATGGATATATTATGGATTATAACATAATAAATTTGCTGCATTTGGCATTATGTAATGCGATAAAATTTCAATCAATATGTGATACAAAATCTTTGTTAGAATCTAATGTTCATTATTCTATTCAGCATAAAGATGATATTGGTCAATTCTTTAATGGAAAAATGGTTATAAAATCCTTGCTTAATCGTTTGACGCGATATAAATAATTTTATTTTTTTATTTCCATCGTATCCAATAATGCATCTAATTTACGCAAAGAACTGTTTTGACAACCGCGACCACGCCAAGACAAAATTTCTGTGCCGGTTTTTTGTTCTACGATGGATACATTAAAATTCCACCACCAAAATCCATTAAACATACACCAAATAGGACGGAAAATTTCACTGCGTTCGTCAACACGAACGGAATATTTTACATTTGATGGCAGTTCGTATGATTCAGAAGATTTTGATATTCTGGTTAATCGACCATTATAAATTTCGTAATTACGGTCTTGCATTATTAATTTTATTGAACGTTGCATTGTATATCCGCCGCGTGGAACAAATATTTTTTGTGATGGGTCCAGAGAATTTGGTTTGACATATACGCTGTTGCATGCGGCGAGTGGTAAAATTACAGATAAAATGATGATGGTGCGAAACATTGTGTTTGTTTTCCTTTTGCTTTTTACTATAAATCATAATTTTTGTATCGCAATCTAAAAATTCATTGATTTTTGCAGTGTTGTTCATATAATGTAAGTGTTTTGGCACCCGTGGCTCAACTGGATAAAGCACCACCCTCCGAAGGTGGGGATTGCGCGTTCGAATCGCGCCGGGTGCGCCATAAAAAAACACCGCATTGATTGGCGGTATTTTTTATTTATCCCACGTGTCACCGATGACGCTTTCGGCGACCAATGGCACGGACAGTTTTGTTATGTTTTCCATTTTTGATTTTATTTGGGCGGCAAATGTGTCGGCCGCGGACGCGTCGCATTCAAATATGATTTCGTCGTGAACCTGGAGAATCATTTTGATTTTGTCTGCGTTCGGGCGCACGATGTCGTTGGCAATTTTAACCATCGCAAGACGCATCAGGTCAGCCTCGAACCCTTGGATTGGGGCATTTATTGCGGCGCGCAGGGCATATTGTTTTAATCTGGAATTTTTTATTTCGGGCAATTCAATTTTGCGACCCCATGGGGTATAAACGCACGCATTGTCAGTTGCAAATTGTTTGATTTTTTCAATATATCGACGAATTTCAGGCAATCCTGCCATGTATGCATCGATTATTTGTTTTGCTTCTTCGCGCGGAACACCCAGTTGTGCCGCCAAACCAAATGATGATATTCCATATATAATTGAAAAGTTTACGGTCTTGGCCGCCCGCCTTTGAGATTTTGTGACAGGAACATTGGGTGCAATATTAAATATTTTACGCGCCGTTTGTTCGTGAATGTCGGTGCCGGCATTAAATGTTTCTTTGAAAGTTTGTATATTTGCAACATCAGCCAATAATCTTAACTGAATTTGTGAATAATCCACAGAAATCAATACGCGACCCGATGGCGCAACAAAACAGCGTCTAATCTCTGTGCCAATTTCAGTTTTTGCAGGTATGTTTTGCAGATTTGGATCACGACTGGACAGGCGACCTGTATTCGTACTGGTTTGAATATATGTTGTATGAATTCGGCCATCGGCGGCGATTTGTTTTGGCAGGGCATCTGCGTATGTGCCAGCCAATTTTGCGATTGAACGCCATGATAATATTTTTTCGATAATTGGGTGTTCGTCAATCAATTCATTTAATGTATCTGCATCGGTGGAGCGTTTTTTATTGCTGGGTAAATGTAATTCGTCAAATAATACCGCCCCCAGTTGTTTTGGACTGGCAATATTAAATTCGTGATTAGATAATTGCCAAATATCGTTCTGTAAATTTTCCAGTTGCGTATGAAACACAGATGATAAATTTTGCAGTCCTGCGCGATTTACCAAAACGCCGTTGCGTTCCATTTCCACCAATATCGGCATTAACGGTCTGTCGCAGGTGTCATATAATTTTTTTAATTTTTCATTGTTATCAACCTGGGGGCGCATTAATTCGTATAATGCAAAGCATACACAAGCATCTTCGCCGGCATAATCGGTTGCCACAGCAATATCAGTTGTTGCAAAATTGCGGTTGGTATCAGGAACGTTTGCGGGAAACAGTGATGCAAATTTTATGTTTTCATGATTGAAATATTTTAATGCCAATTCGTCCAAACCATGCCCATGTAATGTGCCATGTAAAATGTAAGACAACAACATTGTATCATCAAATGGCTTTATTTTTGTGATATCAACACCTGCGTTTGCAAAAATATGCATGTCGTATTTGAAATTATGTGCGATTTTTACAATTTTTTCATTTTGGAAAAAAGGCATCAATTTTTCCAAGACTTGATTTTGATTTAATTGATTTGGAATTCGTAAATCGGTGGCAAACAAATCGTTCGAGCCAGATACATGATTTAACGGAATATATGCGCCATGGGATTTGTCGTATGCCAAAGATATACCGACGATTTTTGCCGTCATAACATCAATACCAGTTGTTTCGGTATCTATGGCCAAGACATCACGAACATTTGATAAAAATTTATCCAGTTGTGCAATAGTTGTAATCGTTTCAAATTGCATGTCTGGTAATTTTATATCAGGGTTTGCAGATATTTTTTCGTCAGGCATTGGACATATTGAACCGGCATATTCAAAAGTTGTTTGTTTTGACTGGTCATAATTTTCTAGTGGAAACATCTTTTGAATTTTATCGACCAGGGATGTGCTTTCTATTTCATTTTTTACATATTCAATTGCTGATGGGGTGTTGAATACAAAAGGTTTTATTTCCAGTCCAGATAAATCAACATCTGTTTTTAATGTGACCAATTTTTTTGAAATGTATGCCGCGTCATGTCCGTCAATCAACAGATTTCGTACACGTTCATTTTTGATTTCGTTAATGTGTTCGTATATGCCGTCCAAACTGCCAAATTGATTTATTAATTCAGCCGCTTTTTTAGGCCCAATTCCATGAACGCCGGGAACATTATCAGATGTGTCGCCAATCAGGCTTTGTGCGTCAATGACCTGGGACGGTTTAACACCGAATTTTTCGAAAACCTCGGGTTCGTGAATTTCTGTTTGTTTCATCCCATCATACATGAACACACAATTTGAAATTAATTGCATTAAGTCTTTGTCGCTGGAAATAATGCGTGTTTTGTCGTGCATATCACAGAATTTTTTCGACAATGTTGCGATAACATCATCAGCCTCGACATCAGGGATACATAACACAGGCATCCCAATTGCCGCCATGCAATCGCGAATCATAAAACTCTGCTTGATTAAATCAGCCGGTGTTTCATCGCGATTTGCCTTGTATTCTGGGTAAATTTTTTGACGGAAAGTTTGACGCGATGCATCAAAAACACAGATAAACGAATCATCAGGTTTTGCCGCACCCAACACAGGCAGAATCATATTCAAAAAACCATATACCGCCCCAGTTGGTGTTCCGTCGCTGCGCGTCAAACGTGAATGTACACCATAGTATGCACGAAATAATAAAGAATTTCCGTCAATTAATGTCAGCATGTTATGCCTTTATTTAGAACACATAACGCAATTTCAAACGCGCGTCATAATGTAATAAATCAGGTTTTTCTGTGGCAAATTCCATAAAGTTTGGTGCGTACAGGGCGCGACCTTCGATATCAAATTTTAATGGCAATGCCAAAATATCAAATGTTAAACCAACCATGCCTTGATATGCGACAGTTGATTTAATGTCGTATTTAATATTGTTTTGAGAATATTCACCACCAAACACAGAACCAACACCAACACCGACGTATGGATGAATCATTGTTGATAACATTTTGAAATATGCGTTTAACATCGCGTTGTTTGTGTTAATATCGTCAATCATTAAATGGTTGTATTCAGCCTCGACCCGCAAAAGTGGAATATCAATACCGAAAACACCGCCCACAGATTGAGATGAAAAATTTTTATGATGTCCGTCTGAATATACAGATGACCCACCGGCACCAACCATGGCCCCAGCATAAACATCAATAACCGGATTTGCTGATGCAGAACCGACGGTTGCGGTTGCCAATATTGCACCAATAAAAATTTTTGAATTTAATTTCATTTTTTTCTCCTTTATATGTTATTATATTATAAAAGAGGCTTTTGAATATGCAAGAAAATAAACCGATTTTAATTGTTGGATTGGGAAATCCTGGGGCGGAATATGCAAAAACGCGTCATAATGCCGGGTTTATGGCGGTGGATGCGATTGCAGGCGCAGGGGCAATGTGGAAATCTGAAAAAAATGCGTTGACCACGCGTGGCGATGTGTCGGGACATAATGCTATTTTTGCCAAACCCCAAACATATATGAACGACAGTGGACGGGCGGTATTGGCATTGATGACATTTTATAAAATTCCATTGGAAAATTTGATAGTGATTCATGATGATATGGATTTACCAAACGGTAAATTGCGCACCAAAATTGGTGGGGGCAGTGCCGGTCATAATGGAATCAAATCGATTGATGCGGCGGTTGGACGCGAATACACCAGAATCAGAATCGGTATTGGGCATCCGCGTGATATTAACAGTCCTATTGACCCAGCCGATTGGGTATTGGGAAAATTTACCGATGCGCAAATTGATGAAATAAATAAAGCAATCAGCGAAATAGAATTTTAATATACTGCGTCATTTTTGGATGTGAGTATTGTCATTTTGAACGGAGCAGAGCGGAGTGAAAAATCCAGGTGGTAAAGATGTGTCGGCGTGCCGACGGCATTTGATGACCTGGATACTTCGCATGCGCTCAGTATGACAAAACACGATGTGT
>ODAI013267169.1_pt1 | contig 22234 bp, 17 predicted proteins | sample 1539321 | NCBI WGS metagenome assembly ODAI01 (sample SAMN02144231, study PRJEB22623) | gut metagenome | biome: sheep rumen | host: Ovis aries | place: New Zealand | reverse complement strand
CAGACTAAAAACTTAAAAAAGTAGCTTCGGCTTTTAATGCAGATGAAGGAATGAAATCTATTTCATGCTGACCGAAACCGCTTTCATGTCTTGATGAAAGAGGCTGTATATTCATCTGTTCAAGTGTAAGGCATACATCACGCCTTATATTTTCGCCCTTGTCATCTGGGGCAATGTCGCAGTAGCCTGCAAGGTCATGAGGAATTTTCGAGGGCATACTGTTTTCATCATTTTTAAACAATGTAAATGCACTTGCCGTGCCGAATCGGAAACAATATCCCATAGATACAGCTTTTTTCATGGCTTTTTTAAGGAAATATCTGCTGTCGCCCTCAAAATTCGTGCCGTCAGCATATTTTATATAGCAGAACATTCTTATAACTCTCCCCTGCTGCGGTCGCCACGGAAGAACAGTCATGGTCTTTGCATCAGGGAACAGGAAAAGGTCTTTACCCTGTGCAGTTTCAAAGCCCCTTATCTTTTTGGCGGTTATTCTTGCACCATGCTCGAAAGTTGCGGCAAGTTCTGATGAAAGGATTGAAATATTCTTCATTTTGCCGTTAAGGTCGCAGAATGTGAGTTTTACGAATTTGACATCATTTTCATCTATATACTGTAATATTTCGCTTTCAGAATATATCATAATATTGTAAAATCCTCCTGAAATTTTTATCCTATGTTTGTATATCCCATAAGGTATTTATCCACTTCTGCGGCTGCGTCACGCCCCTCACGGATAGCCCTTACAACAAGTGACTGACCTATATGCATATCGCCTGCGGTGAATATTTTCGGGATATTTGTGCGGTGACTGTCTTTATCGGTTTTAACATTCGTGCGTTCATTGACTTCAACACCGAAAGAATCCGTTACATAACTCTGACAGCCTGTAAAGCCTGCGGCTATGAGACATAATTCACACGGGAGAATTTCTTCACTTCCTGAAATTTCTTTCGGAGCAGGTCTGCCTGTTTTGTCATCTCTCACAAATTCAAGCTTTACAGTTTTCACACCGCAGAGATTTCCGTTTTTATCCTTTATGAACTCTTTTACAGTAGTCTGATATATGCGTGGGTCGTTACCGAATACTGCAATACATTCTTCCTGACCGTAATCGGTCTTGCATACTTTCGGGTATTGCGGAAAAGGATTGCTTTCGGAGCGTTCATCAGGGAGTTTCGGCATCATTTCAAGCTGAACCACTGATTTACAGCAATGTCTCACAGAAGTTGCAATACAGTCGTTGCCAGTGTCACCGCCGCCGATTACAATTACATTTTTATCTTTTGCGGAAATGAAATCGTTATTTTTCATATCCGATTCTATAAGGCTTTTTGTAGTTGATTTAAGAAAATCAACTGCGAAATATATTCCCTTTGCATCTCTGCCCTCAGCCTTTATATCACGGGGCTGAGATGCTCCGCAGGCAAGAATTACCGCATCATATCTGTCAGTTATTTCGGCTGATGAAATATTATGACCTATATCGCTGTTGAGTTCAAATTTGACTCCCTCTGCTTTCATGAGTTCAATACGTCTTTCAACAACTGATTTTTCAAGCTTCATATTCGGAATACCATACATCAGAAGTCCGCCAGCCCTGTCAGAACGTTCATATACAGTCACAAAATGACCTCTTTTGTTGAGAGTATCCGCTACCGCAAGACCTGCGGGTCCTGAACCGATTACGGCAATGCGTTTTCCGCTCCTGAGTGCAGGTATCTGAGGTTTGACAAGACCATTGTCAAAGCCGTATTCAATCAAATAATTTTCGTTTTCCTTTACAGTCACAGGACTGTCATATATTCCGCAGATGCAGGCTTTTTCACACAGCGCAGGGCATACCCTCGATGTAAATTCAGGGAAATTATTTGTGATAAGAAGGCGTTCAAGAGCCTGTTTTTTGTTTTCGTGATAAAGCAGGTCATTCCATTCGGGAATAAGATTATTCAGCGGACAGCCCGAAATCATTCCGCCGAGCATTTTTCCGTTCTGACAGAGAGGCGCTCCGCAGTCCATACATCTTGCCGCCTGTTCAGTTCGTACATCTTCGGTGAGAGAAATATGAAATTCATTAAAATCCTTTATTCTTTCAAGAGGTTCAATGCAGGAATTTTCAGTCCTTGCATAGTCCATAAATCCTGTTGATTTTCCCATAATTCAATTCTCCTTGCGGTAAATTTTCGCATAGTCATTAGGTATTATCTTTTTGAATGAGCCGATATAATTCTCAAAATTTTCAAGAATTTTCCTTGCTTTTTCCGAACCTGTAAGCTCTGCGTGTTCCTGAATCATGCCCTTTAATTCTTCAATATCTTCCTTTTCGGACAAAGTTTCCGATGATACAAGCGATTTATTCAGCCGCATATACAGGTCATGTTTTTCGTCAAGGACATAAGCTATGCCGCCTGACATTCCTGCGGCGAAGTTTTTTCCTGTTTTTCCGAGAATTACTGCTCTGCCGCCTGTCATGTATTCACAGCCGTGGTCGCCTACACCCTCACACACTGCATATGCTCCTGAATTTCTTACACAGAATCTTTCACCTGCTATGCCGTTTATGAAGGCTTTTCCTGAGGTTGCCCCGTAGAGGGCTACATTTCCGACAATTATATTTTCATCAGCCCTGAAATTTGCATTTTCGGGCGGAGTGAGTATTAATTTACCGCCTGAAAGACCTTTTCCGAAATAGTCGTTACTGTCTCCGCAAAGCTTTAAAGTCAGACCTTTCGGAATAAATGCTCCGAATGACTGTCCCCCGCTTCCGTTGCATTTAACTGTAAAAGTATCGTCATCAAGAACGTTGTCACCGTACATTCTTGTTATTTCCGAACCGAAAAGTGTACCGAACGAACGGTCTGTATTTTTAATATCTATATCAATAGTTTTCGGAGACTTGTTTTTAAGTGCATGGGCAAATTTTTTAATCAGTACGGTTTTGTCGGGAGTTTTATCAAGTTCAAAATCAAATTCGTCACCTGCATAGAAATGTTGTTTTTCATTATTATCGGGATTTGCAAGTATTTTTGAAAAGTCTATATCTGCCTTGCAGTCCTTTTTATATAAAAGGTCAGTGCGTCCGATAAGTTCGTCAACAGTTCTTATGCCGAGTTTTGCCATGTATTCACGGAGTTCCTGAGCAACAAAATGCATGAAATTTACTATGTATTCCGGCTTTCCTCTGAAACGCTTTCTGAGTTCGGGATTCTGCGTGGCAATTCCCATAGGACAGGTATCAAGATTGCATACCCTCATCATCACACAGCCCATTGTTACAAGCGGTGCTGTTGCAAATCCAAATTCCTCCGCACCGAGAAGTGCCGCAACAAGTACATCTCGGCCCGTCATCAGTTTGCCGTCAGTTTCAATTCTCACTCTTGAACGCAGTTTATTTAAAATAAGAGTCTGATGAGTTTCTGCAACACCAAGTTCCCATGGAAGTCCTGCGTTATATACCGAACTTTTCGGAGCTGCACCTGTTCCGCCGTCATATCCTGATATGAGAATTACCTGCGCTCCTGCTTTTGCAACGCCTGCGGCAACTGTTCCGACACCTGCCTCAGATACCAGTTTAACGGATATACGGGCTTTATCGTTGGCATTTTTAAGGTCATATATGAGCTGTGCCAAATCTTCTATTGAATATATATCGTGATGCGGAGGAGGTGAAATAAGTCCTACTCCTGCGGTTGAATGGCGGGTTTCAGCTATCCACGGATAGACTTTTTCAGAGGGGAGATGTCCGCCCTCTCCCGGTTTAGCACCCTGAGCCATTTTAATCTGAATTTCCTTTGCGGATACAAGATATTCACTTGTAACACCGAATCTTCCCGATGCAACCTGTTTTATGGCAGAGCATTTGTCTGATTTAAGGCGTTCAGGAGATTCACCGCCTTCACCTGAATTTGATTTTCCGCCTATACTGTTCATGGCGAGGGCAAGACATTCATGAGCTTCCTGAGAAATTGAACCGTATGACATAGCACCTGTCTTGAATCTTGTGCATATGCTTTCAACGGATTCTACCTCATCAATAGGTATGCCACCATTTTTGTCAAATCTGAAATCGAGCAGGCTTCTGAGTGTGAGTTTATTGTCCTCACGGTTTATACATTCGGAATACTTCTTATAAAGTTCATAACTGCCTGTCTTTGTGGATTCCTGTAACAAGTGGATAGTTTCGGGAGTATACAAATGCTGGGTTTTGCCGCTGCGGAGTTTATGACTGCCTGAACTCTGAATATTATTGTCAGTATGCAGTCCGAGAGGGTCAAAGGCTGATGTATGGAGAAATTCAGTGCGTCTGCTTATGTCACTGAGACTGATACCGCCTATCCTGCTGACAGTTCCGTGAAAATATTTATCTGTGAGACTTTCAGAAAGTCCGACCGCTTCAAATAATTTGCTTCCCTGATATGACTGGATAGTTGAAATTCCCATTTTAGAGGCAATTTTTATAATTCCATGAAGTATGGCGGAATTATAGTCGTCCTCAGCCGCATAGAAATCCTTTTCAAGCATATTTTTATCTATGAGATTTTTAATCGTTTCATGTGCGAGATAGGGATTTACTGCACAGGCTCCGTATCCCAAGAGTGCTGCAAAATGATGAACTTCCCTCGGCTCTGCACTTTCAAGAATCATGGCGACTGCCGTTCTTTTTTTGGTGTTTACAAGGTACTGCTGCAAAGATGAAACTGCAAGAAGTGACGGTATGGGACAGTGAAATTCATCAACGCCCTTATCCGAAAGTATAAGAATATTTGCACCGTCACGGTATGCTCTGTCCGCATCTATGAAAAGCTTTTCAACAGCTTTTTCAAGCGATGTTCCTATATAGTAGGTTATCGGAATAACTGCCGATTTAAGCCCTTTTGCCCTGATATTTTTAATTTTAAGCATATCCGTTTCGGTAAGTATGGGATTTTCTATTTTCAGTACACGACAGTTTTCAGGGATTTCCCTCAGAATATTTCCGTCTTTTCCGAGATACACGCTTGTATCAGTTACGATTTCCTCACGAATAGCATCAAAGGGCGGATTTGTAACCTGTGCGAAAAGCTGGCGGAAATAACTGAAAAGAGACGGATACTGACTGTCAAGCGGTGGCAGAGGAATATCACTTCCCATTGAAATTACAGGCTCTGCACCTTTTTCAGCCATAGGGAGTATGGTTTTCATTATATCCTCATAGGAATATCCAAAGGCTTTGTGAAGTTTTGCAAGTTCATCTTCCGAATATTTGTCTATGCTTTCGTTCGGGATATGCAGGTCATGCAGATGTATCAGATTTGAATCAAGCCATTCACCATAGGGCTGGCGGGAAGAATAAAAATTCTTTATTTCATCATCTTCTATAATTCTGCCCTGTTTTGTATCGGCAAGGAGCATTTTTCCGGGTCTTAAACGGTCTTTTCTGATGATTTTTTCGGGCGGAATATCAACACAGCCTGTCTCAGATGAAAGTATGAGATATCCGTCAGATGTTATACAGTACCTTGACGGGCGCAGACCATTCCTGTCAAGAACTGCTCCCATTACATCACCGTCAGAAAAAAGTATTGATGCAGGTCCGTCCCACGGTTCTATCATGGTTGCATAATACTGGTAGAAATCATATTTCGACTTTGAAATACTGCGGTTATTTTTCCACGGTTCGGGAATTGTTATCATAACTGCAAGAGGCAGCGGCATTCCTGACATGGTTAAAAATTCAAGGCTGTTGTCAAGTCTTGCGGAATCAGAACCGTTTATATCTATTGCAGGGAGTATTCTGTGCATATCATCTTTAAGGATATCGCAGTTCATGGTTTCCTCACGGGCAAGCATTTTATCGGCATTTCCCGTTATGGTGTTTATTTCGCCGTTATGAACTATAAAGCGGTTGGGGTGAGCTTTCTGCCATGACGGATTTGTATTTGTGGAAAATCTTGAATGTACCATAGCAATTGCGGATTTAAAATCATCACTCTGCAAATCTTTATAAAACTGTCTGAGCTGGCTTACAAGAAACATACCCTTATATACAATTGTCCTGCATGAAAGTGAACATACATATGTTTCTTCATTTGACTGTTCAAATTCACGCCTTGCTATGAATAATTTCCTGTCGAAATCAATATCTTTCGGGCAGTTTTCGGGTCGTCTCACGAATGCCTGCATAATGCACGGCATACTTTCAAGGGCTTTGCTTCCGAGTATTTCGGGACATACAGGTACATTTCTCCAACAGAGAAATTCCATGCCGTTTTTATTTATTATCATTTCAAATAATTTTTTAGCCTGACCACATTTGAGTTCATTCTGCGGAAAGAAAAACATACCTGCTCCGACATCTCCCTTACCGCCCATATCAAAACCGAGAGAATTTAATTCTTTTCTGAAAAATTCATAGGGTATCTGTACAAGTATGCCTGTGCCGTCACCTGTTTTGCCTTCGGCATCTTTTCCTGCACGGTGTTCGAGTTTTTCAACGATTGTAAGGGCATTGTCAACGACATATCCTGTCTGTTCGCCTCTGATATTCACAACCGCACCTATTCCGCAGTTGTCATGCTCAAAAGAGGGATAATAAAGTCCCTGCTGATTAAACGGAGCATTTTCTCTGAAATTATCCATATTATTCACGCCTTTCCGATACGCCTCGCCATTGAAGCGAATCTGCAAATAAAAAGACGTTCACAACAGACAATATGCCTGTCATGAACGTCCTTGTTCAAGAAATATATTAGCATACTATTTCGGATTTGTCAAGACAATTTCAGACTTTTGTGAATAATATATTTTTTCTTTTGTTGATTTTGAAAAAATATACAGCAGATTTTATAAATCTTTGTTTTTTTCAAAAAAACCCTTGACAAATCATGAAAAATGGTCTATAATGGCATTGTAAACAGCAAAGGAGCTGCGGATTTACAGAATCCGTGGCTCTTTTTTGGTTTATAGTGCGCTAAAATCCATACACAAAGGGGTGTATGAAATCTTTCGGGATTTCTGCACCCTTTTGAATTTTCTGCTGTTGTTTTTTAAAAGGAGGATAATTATGGATACTCAGACAATTATTCAGGAACTGACAGACAAAACTAATACTACAATATTCGGCGTATGGTTCATGATAGCAGTCTCACTTGTGTTTTTCATGCAGGCAGGATTTGCTATGGTCGAAACAGGCTTCACAAGAGCAAAAAACGCAGGAAATATCATAATGAAAAATCTCATGGATTTCTGTATAGGTACTGTAATGTTTATTTTCATAGGATTCGGACTTCTTCTCGGTGAAGATGTTGCCGGACTTATCGGAAAACCCGGATTTGATATATTTACAAATTACAATGATTTCCAGTGGGACCAGTTCATATTCAACCTTGTATTCTGTGCCACAACTTCTACAATAGTATCAGGTGCTATGGCTGAAAGAACTAAATTCCTTTCATACTGCGTATATTCAGGAGTTATAAGTGCATTGATATATCCCATAGAGGCTCACTGGATATGGGGCGGCGGCTGGCTCGCCCAGATGGGATTCCATGACCTTTCAGGCTCATGCGCTATACATATGGTGGGCGGTATCTGCGCTTTAATCGGTGCAAAATTTGTCGGTGCAAGAATAGGCAAGTTCACTAAAACCAAAGACGGTGAAATAAAAGTAAATGCTATCCCCGGACATAACCTCACAATCGGTGCATTGGGTGTATTTATACTGTGGTTCGGCTGGTATGGATTCAACCCTGCGGCTGCATCTGATGTTGCACAGCTTGATACAATATTCGTAACTACTACAATCGCTCCTGCTGTTGCAACATTTGTTTGTATGGTATTTACATGGCTTAAATATGGCAAGCCTGATGTTTCGATGTGCCTTAACGCATCGCTTGCGGGACTTGTCGGAATTACCGCAGGCTGTGACGTTCTTGATGCAACAGGTGCAATAATAGTCGGCATAGTTTCAGGATTTTTAGTATGTTTCGGAGTATGGCTCCTTGACTATAAATTCCATATAGATGACCCCGTAGGTGCTGTTGCAGTACATATGATGAACGGTATATGGGGTACGATTGCAGTCGGATTTCTTGCAACGGAAAATTCCCCCGGATATGCTATACAGCTCGAAAACGGCGGCATCAAGGCAGAAGGTTTATTCTATGGCGGAGGATTTGAACAGCTCGGCATACAGCTTATAGGTTTTGCAAGCGTTGCGGCATGGGCAGCAGTCACTATAATCATTACATTTACAATTATAAAGAAAACTCTCGGTCTGAGAGCATCTGAACAGGAAGAAATTCTCGGTCTTGATATCACTGAACATGGTCTTATTTCTTCATATGCAGACTTTGCACCTTCAATGGGTGATGCATCAATGCACGGCTATACAAAAGATAATGCAAAAAGTGTTGTAAAAGTTCCTGTTGATGAAGCTGTAAAAGTGGAAAACTATGTTGCTCCCTCCCGTGACGGAAGTCCTAAGCTTACAAATATAGTAGTAGTGTTCAAACAGCAGAAATTACAGGATTTCATTCAGGCTATGGAGGCTATTGACGTGAAAGGTATTACTGTAACAAATGTACTCGGCTGCGGTATGCAGAACGGTCAGAGAAACTATTACAGAGGTACTACCGTTGAAATGAACCTGCTCCCCAAAGTAAAAGCCGAAATCGCTGTATGTGCCGTACCTGTTGATAAGGTAATTGATTCCGCAAGGGCTGCCCTTTATACAGGAAATTACGGTGACGGTAAAATGTTTATCTATGATATTGAAAATGTTATTAAAATCCGTACAGGTGAGGAAGGCTATAACGCACTTCATGATTCCGAAGAATGGGAAAAATCATAACAGCTGTTTTTGACGGCTGAATATATCTTATAGTCAGCCGTCTTTATATAAATATCAAGGGAGAAAGAACAATGGCAAAATTTATTTTCGTAACAGGCGGAGTAGTCTCAGGACTCGGCAAAGGCATAACAGCCGCATCTCTCGGCAGACTTCTCAAACAGCGTGGATATAAGGTGACTATACAAAAATTTGACCCCTATATCAATATCGACCCCGGCACAATGTCACCTTATCAGCACGGTGAAGTTTTCGTTACTGATGACGGTGCGGAAACTGACCTCGACCTCGGTCATTATGAACGTTTTGTCGATGAAAACCTGTCAGTACATTCAAATGTCACAACAGGAAAAATTTACTGGAATGTCATAACTAAGGAAAGACGAGGCGATTACCTCGGCGGTACTGTTCAGGTGATTCCGCATATCACCAATGAAATAAAAGACAGGGTTTACAGTGCCGCAAAAGAAGCAGGTGCAGATGTCGTCATCACCGAAATAGGCGGTACTGTCGGGGACATTGAGTCAACTCCGTTTCTCGAAGCTATCCGTCAGGTAGGTACGGAGCAGGGCAGAAATAATGTTTGTTATATTCATGTCACACTTTTGCCATATATCGCAGGCTCAGAAGAACTCAAATCAAAACCTACCCAGCATTCCGCTAAGGAACTCCTTTCACTCGGTATACAGCCTGATATAATAGTCCTGCGGAGCGAAAAGGAAATCCCTGACGATATATGGGATAAAATTGCATTGTTCTGCAATGTCCGAAAAGATGACGTAATACAAAATCTGACTGCCCCGTCATTGTATGAAGTACCTTTATGGCTTGAAAATGAAGGGCTTGCGGTTTCGGTATGTCGTCATCTCGGCATTGAAAACAATTCCCCTGACCTTTCAGAATGGACTGAAATGGTTAGACGTGCCGAAAATGCAGAAAAATCCGTTACAATTGCCCTTGTCGGAAAATATGTCGAACTCCATGACGCATATCTTTCAGTAGCAGAAGCTCTCCGTCACGGCGGAATTGTAAACGATACGGCAGTCAACATTGAATGGATAGATTCCGAAAATATAACCGCAGAAAATACAGGCGAAATCTTTAAAAACTGCTCAGGAATTATCGTCCCCGGCGGATTCGGTCACCGTGGCATTGAAGGTATGATAGAATCAATAAGATATGCCCGTGAAAATAATATCCCGTTTTTCGGAATATGTCTCGGTATGCAGATGTGTGTGATTGAATTTGCAAGAAATGTCTGCGGTATCAGAAATGCGGATTCCGCAGAGTTCGGCAATACCTCAGACCCTGTTATACATATCATGGAGGAACAGAAAAATATATCAGAAAAAGGCGGTACTATGCGTTTAGGGCTTTATCCTTGCAGATTGGCGGAGGATTCAAAGTGCAGGAATATATATGGTGAAGAACTTATATATGAACGTCACCGCCACAGATATGAATTTAACAACGCTTACCGCAGAATATTAAAGGATTCGGGTATGAAAATTGCAGGACTTTCACCTGATGAAAAACTTGTTGAAATTGTGGAAAATCCTGCACACCCTTGGTTTATAGGTGTTCAGTTTCACCCCGAATTTAAGTCAAGACCTAATAAACCGCATAAATTATTTGCTGATTTCATCAGGGCTTCGCTCGAAAATCAAAATAATTAATAAATAAAAAATTGACGATTTCAAGAGGAAATTTTCGCACTTGCCATGAGAGTGAACGAAGCTTTGCGGAGTGAACGGAATGGCAAGGCATCAAAGGCGAAAATTGACGATTTCAAATGGAGGAATTTATTATGGAAAAAGTAACAGAATATTTCGGCTCAATGGTATTCGATGAGAGAATCATGAAAGCAACTCTCTCGGAAAAAGTTTACAAGTCCCTTAAAAGAACTATCGACAGAGGTACTCCTCTCGATATATCCGTTGCAAATGTCGTTGCAGCCGCTATGAAAGACTGGGCTGTCGAAAAAGGTGCTACTCACTATACTCACTGGTTTCAGCCTATGACAGGCGTAACTGCCGAAAAACATGACAGTTTTATAACTCCTGCCCCCGACGGTCGTGTCATAATGGAATTTTCAGGAAAAGAACTCGTAAAAGGTGAACCTGATGCATCATCATTCCCGTCAGGCGGACTGCGTGCAACTTTCGAGGCAAGAGGCTATACAGCATGGGACCCCACTTCTTATGCATTTATAAAGGATAATACACTCTATATCCCGACTGCTTTCTGTTCGTATACAGGCGAGGCTCTCGATAAAAAAGTACCGCTCCTGCGTTCAATGGAAGCCCTTAACAGACAGGCTATGCGTATACTTAGACTTTTCGGTAAAAATGTGAAAAGCATAAAAACTTCCGTAGGTCCTGAACAGGAATATTTCCTCGTTGACCGTGAACTCTGGAAACAGCGCAGGGATTTGATTATGACGGGACGTACTCTTTTCGGTGCTATGCCTCCTAAGGGGCAGGAAATGGAAGACCATTATTTCGGCTCAATAAAGCCAAGAGTTGCCGAATATATGGCTGACCTCGACCGTGAACTCTGGAAACTCGGTATCCTCGCAAAAACTAAACACAATGAAGTCGCTCCCGCACAGCATGAACTCGCTCCCATTTATAAAACTACCAATATAGCTGCTGACCATAATCAGCTTACTATGGAAGTAATGAAAAAAGTTGCCGAAAAACATGGTCTTGTCTGCCTGCTCCATGAAAAACCTTTCGAGGGCGTGAACGGCTCAGGTAAACATAATAACTGGTCAATATCTACAAATACAGGTGAAAACCTCCTCTCTCCCGGTGAAACTCCTGCCGAAAATGCACAGTTTTTGCTTTTCCTCACAGCAGTTATAAAAGCTGTTGACGAATATCAGGATTTGCTCAGACTTTCAGTCGCTACCGCAGGCAATGACCACAGACTCGGTGCAAATGAAGCTCCTCCCGCAGTTATTTCTATTTTCCTCGGCGATGAACTCACAGCAATTCTTGAATCAATCGAAAAAGATATCCCCTATGGCGGTACTGCAAAGGAAAAAATGAAACTCGGTGTTGATGTCCTCCCGCAGTTCAGCAAGGATACTACCGACAGAAACAGAACATCTCCGTTTGCATTTACAGGAAATAAATTTGAGTTTCGTATGCTCGGCTCGTCAAACAGTATTTCATGTGCAAATATCCACCTTAATGCCGCTGTTGCTGAGTCTTTAAGACAATTTGCGGATATCCTCGAAAATTCCGACGATTTCAATACATCTCTCCATAACCTTATCAAAGAAAATATAACTGCACATAAACGCATAATTTTCAACGGCAACGGATATGATGACAAGTGGATTGAAGAAGCTGAAAGACGTGGACTTTCAAATCTCAGGACTACTGCGGACTGTATGCCGAAAATATGCGATAAAAAGAATGTTGATATGCTTGTCTCTCACGGTATCTTTACAGAATCGGAGATTTTTTCAAGACGTGATATTATGCTTGACAATTATATCAAACAGGTGAATATTGAAGCGAATACTATGGTATATATGGCTCGCAGACAGATACTTCCTGCTGTTTCAAAATTTGCGGCTGATACCGCATCATCTGCCGCTGCAAAGAAAAATATCTGCGGTGCGGTATGCGGATATGAAACAAACCTGATTTCAGAACTTTCCGAACTTACGGACAATATCGCATTATCAACCGATGAACTCGAAAATGCCGCTTCAAAACTTAAAAATATTGATGTGATTACAGAACAGGCTGAATATATCCGTGATGAAATACTCCCCGCTATGGATAAACTCAGAAAATATGCTGATACTGCCGAAACACTCACAGCAGAAGATTACTGGCCTTTTCCTGCATATGACAAACTTCTTTTCGGAGTATAATTATTTGATATAACAGATGAAAACCAATGTCAGAGTTACTGGCATTGGTTTTTTTATTTGTGAATAATTTGTAAAATTAAGAAATATACCTTGACAAATGATATACTTCGTGATATGATATATATTGAAAGGAGAAGTATTCTATGGATATTCAGTTAAAACGTGGATTACTCGATGTGTGTGTTCTGGCAGCAATAAAAAATGAAGATTCATATGGTTATCAGATTATCAAGGAAATGAAACCGTATATCCTTCTTTCTGAATCAACCCTGTACACAATACTGAAAAGACTTGAATCAGCAAATATGCTCACGGTCAGAAGTGTTGAACATGACGGACGGCTCAGAAAATACTACCATATTACTGACTCAGGCTTGAAACGCATTGAGGAGTTCAAAGAAGATTGGAAAGAAATAATTTCCATATACGATTTTATAACAAGAGAGGACAATAATTATGAATAAGGAAAATTTTCTGAACGGATTAAGAGAAAAACTTTCTGGTCTGCCTCAGGAAGATATCGAAGAAAGAATAGCTTTCTATAACGAAATGATAAATGACCGCATGGAGGACGGTTTGTCGGAAGAAGAAGCTATTGAAGCAATCGGAAGCGTTGATTCAGTCGTCGAACAGATTATGTCGGAAATTCCACTGTCAACACTTGTAAAGAAAAAAGTAACACCAAAAAGGAAACTCAAAGCATGGGAAATTTTACTTCTCATACTCGGCGCACCTGTCTGGATACCGCTTGTTATATCGGTCGGAGCGGTTATGTTTTCTGTATATGCTGTTGTATGGGCATTGGTAATATGCCTGTATGCGGTGGATATAACATCAGCGGCAGGATTATTTGTGGGACTGGCTGGAATTGTGGCTTACCTTAAAATCGGCAATCCTGTTGGAGCATTATTTTCCGCAGGTATGGGAATGGCATCTTTCGGACTGGCAATACTTTTATTTTTCGCCTGCATATGGCTTACAAAGGCTGTCATAAACGCAACAGGCAAACTTATATTAGGTATAAAAATCTCATTTGTAGGAAATAAGGAGTAATGAATCATGAATAAGAATAAAAAATGGATAATAAGCGGAGCAGCACTTTTCGGAGCAGGAATACTTATATGTATATCAGCATTTGCATTTTTGGGGTTTGATTTTAAAAAACTCAGCACTGTAAAACTCGTATCAGATACTTATGATGTAGATGATTCTTTTGAAAATATACAAATAAAAGCAGATACGGAAGATATATGCTTCCTCCCCTCAGATGACGGAAAATGCAGGGTAATCTGCTATGAAGAAGAAAATAATCTGCATGATGTACACACTGAAAACAATACACTTACTATAAGCAGTAAGAACACACAAAAACTCAACATAAATTTCGGCGTATCAACGCAATCCCCTTCAATTACAGTGTATCTTCCGGAAAAATCCTATAAAATGCTTGACATCGACTCTGATACAGGCGATACAAAAATACCAAAGGACTTTTCTTTTGAAAATATTAATATAAGATTGGATACAGGTGATGTGTCATGCTCTGCACCTGCAAAGGAAAAAATAAATATTATAACAGATACAGGAGATATGGATTTATCTTCCCTGTCAGCTTCGGATATGACCCTTTCTTCCGATACAGGCGATATCGTTATGACAGACGTAATCGCACTGAATCAGTTTAATATCGAAAATAATACGGGAGATGTCAAATTCAACGGCTGTGATGCGGAAACAATCTTCGTAAGAACCGATACAGGCGATATAAAAGGTACTCTCCTCAGTGAAAAGATATTTATTACAAAAACAGATACAGGTGATATCAATGTCCCCCAGTCCGTTACAGGCGGAAAGTGTGAACTTACAACTGATACAGGCGATATCAGAATTGAACTGAAATAAGGGGGCTTACAGTTTGATACAAGCGTTTTACTGCGGTGTTTTTATTGTATCTGTAATATGTTCAGTAATCTATATATTCATGTGGCACAGGCATTTTGATGTAAATTTTACCATGATATTTACACTTGTACCAATAGCCTGCCTCGGATATCTTCTGTTATGTAAATCCGAAAGTCTCGGCGAAGCAATATCTGCAATAAAAATTATATATCTGAGCGGCTGCTTTTTACAGCTTTTCATTGTGCTGAATATTTTCGGATTGTGTCAGATAGAAATAAATAAATGGATAAGAACTGCACTGTTTATAATTTCTTTGATTCTTTATGCTCCCATTCTGAATATCGGTTATGACGACAGTTTTTACAAAGAAATATCATTTGAGATAAAAGACGGAAACGGTATTGTTTTAAAGGAATACGGTATATGGCATACAGTGGTTTATACAGCTTTTTTCGTTTTTTTTGCAGTCGGCATGACAGCGGTTGTCTACTCATGGACAAAAAAGAAACAAGTCCCCAGAACAATTATCAGTCTGCTTGTTTTGCCTTATGCAATATGTATACTCAGTTATTTCGTACTGAAACAACTTATATCAAAAATTGAACTCATACCGCTCGGCTATGTTATCGCAGAGATAATATATCTCATAATCGCATACAGAGTAAATCTGTATGATATAAGTGATACGGTCATAGATTCAATGGTAAAGGAACAGGGTATAGGCTATGTATCATTTGATTTCAAAAACAGATACCTCGGCAGCAATGATACTGCAAAACATCTCGTCCCTGAACTTAAATACACAGCGGCAGATGAACTTTTCGGATATAAACCCGCACAGAGAAAAATCCGCCATTTCCTTGACAGTTTCAAGGCAAATCCCCAAAAAAATACCTTTATATATACAGTACAGACGGATAATGCTGATGACGACAGAATATATAACGTAAAAGTCAACTACCTCTACGACAATGACCGCAAAAGAGGCTATATCGTTACATTTACGGACGATACAGCAAATCAGAAATATATAAGACTCCTCGACAGATATAATGAGGATTTATGCAGAGAAGTAGAAAACAAAACACAGCATATCACAGAAATGCATGATAACCTTATAATGAGTCTCGCTATGATGGTCGAAAGCCGTGACAATTCAACAGGCGGACATATAAAGCGTACAAGTGAGGGTGTCCGTATTCTGATTGAAGAAATTATAAAAGAAAATAAACTGCCGCTGACAGAAGAATTTTGCCGTGATGTAATCAAAGCCGCCCCTATGCATGACCTCGGAAAAATTAACGTAGATGACGCTGTACTGCGTAAACCCGGCAGATTTACCGATGAAGAATATGAAAAGATGAAACATCATGCAGAAGAAGGCGCAAGAGTTATTCATAAAATTCTTCTCCAAACAGATGATGAACTGTTTAAACAAATAGCCGAAAATGTCGCTCATTATCACCATGAACGCTGGGACGGCTCAGGTTATCCGACAGGTCTTTCAGGCGAACAGATTCCGCTTGAAGCAAGAATAATGGCAGTCGCAGATGTGTATGATGCACTTGTAAGCAAACGTGTATATAAAGAAGCTTTCGGATTTGAAAAGGCTGACAGGATTATTATGGAAGGTATGGGAAGTCAGTTTGACCCCGCTCTCAGAAATGCCTATGTAAACGCACGCCCACGGCTTGAAAAATATTATCTCGGTTTAGAGAACAAAAAATAATAAAAAGCTGTATAATCAGGACGATTATACAGCTTTTTTTCTGTCTCGGAAAAATATATTTGTTAGTATAAAATATCATAATTTAAAAAAATATCTCCAATTATATTGACACTGTGTCAGAATAATGCTATAATAATGATGTCAGAATTTAAAAGGAGGTATAATAATGCCAAAAGGTTCACCTGAACTTACAGCTCTGCGTAAAGAGGAAATCATAAACGCCTGCGAAAAACTCTACAAAACAATGAGTTTCAAGGAAATTACAATAAAGGAAATAGGTGCTGTCACTTCGTTCAAAAGGACTTCAATATATAATTATTTCCAGACAAAAGAGGAAATTTTTTTGGCACTCATGAAACGTGAATATACTCAATGGGCAGAAGAAATAAACAAAATTTCAGCACAGAATGAAGTCATGTCTGCTGATGAATTTGCAAAGGCTCTCGCACATACACTCGAAAATCATGAACAGTTGCTGAAACTCCTTGCCATGAATCATTACGATATGGAGGAAAATTCACGCCCTGAACAACTGACGGAATTTAAAATTGCTTACGGTGCTTCAATTGATGCTGTAAGAACCTGCATTGAAAAATTTTTCCCTTCTGTGGACAGTGAAAGATTTATATTTGTATTTTTCCCCTTTCTTTTCGGTATCTATCCGTATACATTTGCGACAGACAGACAGCTTAAAGCAATGCGTGAGGCAAATATGAATTTCAAGATGCACAGCATTTATGAAATAGTATACTTCTGCATCATTCAACTTACAGAAGATAAGAAATAAACCGAAAAATTACCTGTTATTTACGGTTTCAGGGTACATATCATGGTTTGCAAGCCTGTCCCATGCAAGTTTTTCCCATTTTGTATCAGGTCTGCCGTAATTGCAGTAGGGGTCTATTGAAAGGCCTCCTCTCGGCAGAAATTTTCCCCATACTTCAATATATTTCGGATTCATCAGCTTGATAAGGTCTTTCATGATGACATTCACACTGTCCTCATGGAAGTCGCCATGGTTACGGAACGAGAAGAGATAGAGTTTCAGGCTCTTCGACTCTACCATGCGCTCGCCAGGGATATACATGATTTTTATTTCTGCGAAGTCAGGCTGACCGGTTATAGGACACAACGTTGTGAACTCCGGGCAGTTGAATTGTACCCAGTAGTCGTTCTCCTTGTTCATGTTCTCGAAGGTCTCCAACACCTCTGGTGCATAATGATCCAGATATTCGGTGTTCTTGCCTAACTGTTTCAGGTTTTCTTTCTTTCTGTCCATAATAAAAGCTCAAAGTCGAACATCAAATTAAATCTAACGCCTGACGAATGTCGGCAAGGATATCGTCCACATCCTCAATACCAACAGAGAGACGTATCAAGTCGGGAGCCACGCCTGCCTCACGCAACTGCTCGTCAGAAAGCTGGCGATGGGTATGGCTGGCAGGATGGAGCACACAGGTACGTGCATCGGCTACATGGGTAACAATAGCTATCAAGCGGAGTGAGTCCATGAACTTCACTGCTGTCTCACGAGTACCCTTCAGGCCAAAGGCAATGACACCACAGGAACCATTGGGCAGGTATTTCTGTGCCAATTCGTAACACTCGTCGCCCGGCAGACCACTATAGTGTACCCATGCCACACGGTCGTCCTGCTGTAAGAACTCTGCCACGCGCTGCGCATTCTCACAATGACGCGGCACACGAAGATGAAGAGTCTCCAGTCCGAGGTTTAGCAAGAACGAGTTTTGGGGTGCAGGAATAGATCCTAAATCACGCATCAGCTGTGCCACGAGCTTGGTTGTATAGCCCAACTTACCAAAGGCCTTGGTATATGTCAGTCCGTGGTACGACTCGTCGGGGGTCGTCAAGCCAGGGAACTTGTCTGCATGAGCATCCCAGTCGAAGTTACCGCTATCCACCACACATCCGCCTACCTGTGTGGCATGTCCGTCCATATACTTCGTTGTGGAGTGTGTCACGATGTCAGCCCCCCATTCGAAGGGACGACAGTTGATGGGTGTGGGGAACGTGTTATCAACAATGAGTGGCACCCCATGACGATGAGCTATTCGTGCGAACTTCTCGATATCGAGCACCTTACAGCCCGGGTTAGAAATAGTCTCACCGAACAGTGCTTTCGTATTAGGACGGAAAGCGGCAGAGATTTCTTCCTCACTGGCTTCCTGACTGACAAACGTACACTCGATGCCCAGTTTTTTCAGCGTCACGCCAAACAGGTTATAGGTACCGCCATATATCTCGTTTGAAGTAACGAAATGGTCGCCTGCTTCACATATATTGAATATCGCATAAAAGTTTGCTGCCTGACCACTTGACGTGAGCACGGCCCCTACTCCACCCTCCAGGGCAGCTATCTTACTGGCCACAGCATCGTTCGTCGGGTTCTGCAGACGCGTATAGAAATAGCCTTCTTTCTTCAGGTCAAAGAGGTCGGCCATTTCTTCTGTATTGTCATACTTGAATGTAGTGCTTTGCACGATAGGCAAAACACGCGGGTCACCATTTTTCGGTTTCCACCCTGCCTGCACGCAGAGTGTTGCTCTCTTTAATTTCTTTTCCATATCGACCACAAAGGTACGAATAAAAAAGGATTTAATATGAAAAAATTAAAACTTTTTTGTATCTTTGCCCCGTCTAATGCATTAACGGATATGAAAAAGCTATTTTCAATTTGCCTCATGGTAACTCTGCTGACCATAGCAAAGGCACAACAAGTGACGCTGAACATCGAAGGTAGCGTACCTACCGAAATACAAACCCTAACGCTGACCGACATGGTCACCCAGCAAGCTGTGGATACCATCATCGTCATTAATGGGCACTTCCAATGTCAGCGCAACACGGAGAAAAACCAGTTCTTCAGCATAGGCACCCGTGGACTGACGTTCCTCCTCATCAGTGACGGCACACCCATAAACATCAACTTCAACAAAGGAGCACTTAAAGGATCGTCACTGAACGAACGGCTGCATCGTTACGACCTGCACGTAAGTGCGCTCGACATGGCCATGCAATATGCCTACATGGCTCAGGACAGACAGAAGCTTGACTCTCTGCGCACCGCATGGCAGAAGACCATGAAACAGGCTGTCGTGGAGAATGCCGACAACATCATACCTGCCTATTACATCAACGAAGCAGCTTACTTCTGCGACTACGACGAAATGAAACAACTGCTATCGCCCGACAAACCTTATTACAATCATCCGCTGGCACGTCAGGCACGCACCATGCTACAGGATTATGAGCTGAAAATGCCAGGCAAGCCATTTGTTGACATGGAAATGAGCGACAGTTTCGGACGCATGCGCAGACTGAGTGAGTGGTGCGGTAAAGGTCATTACGTGCTACTGCACTTCTGGAACTCCAACTTTGCTCCCTGCCGAAAAGACATGGAGCACATTGCTTATTGCTATGAGATGTTCCATGACAAAGGATTAGAGGTCATCGGTGTGTCGTTCGACACGAACAAACAGCAATGGCTACGTAGCATCAACGAGCTGAAGATGGTGTGGCCACAACTAAGCGACCTGAAGGGTGAGATGAGCATTGCTACCGAGGCATGGGGCATTCACAGCTTCCCCGCCAACGTACTCATAGGGCCCGACGGCATTATCGTTGCTTCTAACCTCTACAACGGTGCCTTAGAAGACAAGGTGGAGGAGCTGTTGAAGTGACTACACATTACTGAGCAGCCAGCCCAGGTATGCCAAGTAGCCTAAGACGAGCAGGGCTCCCTCCCAACGCTCTACAGAATAACGTGTGAAAGAGAATAACCATACCATTGCTATGGAACCCATCATCACACCCATATCAAGCATGGTGATGCCCTCTAACTGTAACGGACTGATAACCGATGTAACACCCAGGATAAGGAGGATATTGAAGACATTGGAACCAATGACATTTCCTATAGCAATAGCCGATTGTCCCTTTCGGGCTGCTACTACACTGGTAGCCAACTCGGGCAGCGACGTACCACCAGCCACGATGGTCAGACCAATGACACTCTCGCTCACGCCTAACTGGGCAGCAACGTTTGATGCCGAATCAACAAAGAAATCACTACCAAAAACCAAGCCAGCCAAACCTAACACAATGTAAAGTATTGATAGCCATGGGTTCTGTGGCTTCGACTCGACAGGCTGCTCTGCCTTATTTCCCTTTGCCTGCCACAACGTATAAGCCATAAAGACGGCAAAACCAACTATCAAGACCGTACCGTCGATGCGTCCCAGTGCACTGTCAATAGTCAGCAGAATAAGCAGCAGGGAGGCTACAACGGAGAATGGTATGTCTTTCTTGACAGTGGAGCGACTGATGGTCATAGGAGCAACCATGGCTGCACAACCCACGATGAGCATGGCATTCATAATGTTCGAGCCAACCACGTTGCCTACAGCCATGTCGGGTGTGCCATTCAGGGCAGACATCAGACTGACGAAGAGCTCCGGGGCCGACGTGCCACAAGCTACAATGGTCAGTCCAATCACGATCTCGGGCACACCAAAGCGACGTGCCAATGCACTGGCACCTTCTGTCAGACGGTCGGCACCTACGAGTACCAGGGTTATACCTATTATAATAAGTAATATGTCGAGTAGCATGGGGGGGAGTTGTTATAGTTGTTATAGTTGTTATAGTTGCTATAGTTGTTATAGTTTATTATAGTTCCCAGTCGAAGTCGTCGAAATCATCGGAGGCCGGGCCTATGAACTCGTCCAGCGCACGACGTTCTTTCTTGGTGGGCCGGCCGGTGCCACGGGCTCGGTTGACAAAACCACTGATACGGTTCATTTCCAACAGCTCGTACTGGTCGGCAGTTGTTACGTTCTCATAGATTTCAGGCAGAAGCTTCGCACCTACACGCTGTTCAATGGGTTTCAATATCTTAAAGGAATAAGTGACAGGGGGCTTGCGCACGCTGACTGTCTCGCCTTCCTTTACCATACGCGACGGTTTTACGTTCACGCCATTTATGGTGACGCGACCGTTCTTAATAGCATCAGCAGCAATGGAGCGTGTCTTAAAGATACGTGCTGCCCAAAGCCATTTATCTATGCGAGCTTCACTGTTCATTGTCTTTTGGGCTTATAGGGCTTTTCTTCCCTAACTTGTTATACTGATTCATCGTCACATCGATGCCAGCTAAGACGAAACTCTTAATGATATCGACGGACAAGTCCAATGTGGGTTGGAGAAGCTGCAGTTCCTCGGAAGTAAATCGTCCAAGCACATAATCTATCTGCATGCCCTGTGGGTAGTCGTTGCCAATGCCCATGCGCAGACGCGCATACTGCTGGCCTATGAGTTGCTGAATATGTCCCAAGCCGTTATGTCCTCCGTTGGAGCCGCTGCCTTTCAGCCGGAACTGTCCTAACGGCAGTGCCACATCGTCACTCACCACCAGCAGCCGGCTCTGGTCAATATTCTCCTTGTTCAGCCAGTAGCGCACGGCATTGCCACTAAGATTCATAAACGTGGAGGGTTTCAGCAGAAACACCTTACGTCCCTTTAACGTTGTTTCCCCCACAAAACCGTAGCGTTTGTCGGCAAAAACAATATTGGACGCCTTTGCAAAAGCGTCCAATACCATGAATCCAGTATTGAGGCGAGTCATGTCGTACTCTGTTCCGACATTTCCCAGACCGACAATTAAATACTTGTCCATTCTGTTACACTATTACTCAGCACCTTCCTCTGCAGATGCAGCAGAACGAGAAGCACGTGTAGCCTTAACAGAGCATACAACAACCTCAGGCGATGTAGAGATGACCAGTCCTTCGAAGCTCAGCTCGCCCCCCTTGATGCTCTTGCCGAGCTGCAGGTTGGTAACGTCGATGTCGAGTGTCTCAGGAAT
>ODAI010455623.1_pt1 | contig 22238 bp, 23 predicted proteins | sample 1539321 | NCBI WGS metagenome assembly ODAI01 (sample SAMN02144231, study PRJEB22623) | gut metagenome | biome: sheep rumen | host: Ovis aries | place: New Zealand | reverse complement strand
TCTCTTAAGCGCCCGACCGCGTCTACAAGCTGATTTGTATCGCTTGTGTAGGAGGACTCCGTTATCTCAAGCATAAGATCGGATACCTGAAGCCCGTTTCTGTCAAGAAGCTCCTCAAGATATTCCGAAAGCTCAGGGTCGTAAAGATCCGCCCTTGATACATTGACTGAGACAGGGATATCCGATACCTTATCCCTGTGCCACCTTCCAAGCTGGTCAACCGTTTCCTCCATCACAAAATGATCCAGCATGCTGATAAGGCCGTTTTCCTCGAAGATCGAAAGAAAGCTCCCGGGCTTGAGCATACCGAATTCCGGATGCTCCCAGCGGACCAGAGCTTCGGCGCTGCACAGCACGGGATCCTCACCCTTTATGCAGTATTTGGGCTGGTAATAGACCTTGAACTGCTTCTGCTCCATTCCCGTATGTATATCGTTTATGAGCCTTTCGATGTAGATCGACCTCTCTCTTAAGGAAAGATCGTAATACGCGATATATCTTAAGAAATTCCCCCTGAGGGTGTTGCAGGCAAAACGGGCGCTTGAAAAACGCTCCTCCATGGAAAGCTCATGCTCCGCCCTGGAATATATCCCGAGCCTGCACCTGATATGAAGAGAGTCAGAAAGCGCCGAAAGCTTTTCCTGTACGAGCTCAGCCAGCGCCTCATAGGAATCCCTGTGTACAGAATATATAAAGAAGTGATCGCCCTCATCCCTGCAGGCAAGCCCCTCTCCGTCAGACAGAAATTCCCTTATAGACTCGGCGATCACCATAAGTACCTTATCCCCGAAGCTTCTTCCGTAGATCTCATTGACAAGATGAAAATGCTCTACATTCAGGATAACGGCATCAGTTTTGAGCTCCGGATTGTACCGGTCAAGCATTTCAGCATATTCATAGAAGAAGGTCCTGGTATACAGCCCCGTAAGCTCATCCTTTTCCGCCGAGCGCAGAAAGTTCCTGTTCTCCGAAAACTGTATGGTGCGCCGGATACGGGCACGGATCACCTCAGTCCTGCCGTAGGGCTTGGTTATGAAATCCGCCGCTCCCATTTCAAGGCTCTTTACCTCCGCATCCTGCTCTGAGGTAAGGACGATGACCGGTATCTGCTTAAGCCTTTCATCCTGCTGCATTCTTGAAAGGACCTCAAAGCCGTCTGTTTCCGGCATGATAAGATCCAGGAGCACAAGGGACAGCGTAGAGCTGTTGGCATTAAGCAGCTCAAGCGCCTGTGTGCCGTTCTCCGCATACAGAAGCTGATAGCAGTCCTGAATCATATTTCCCAGGATCTCACGGTTTATGAATTCGTCATCGACGATGAGTACAAAACGTTTTACATCGACTCCTCCGCTGAAGCTGATCTCCATTCTGTATCCCCCCCGCTCATGCTACGGAAGCCTTCATCCGTTAAAGGATAACCTGTGACACCTGCTACATTATAACACAGAATATGGATTTTTCATACTTTAAGACTTCAAAATGTATGAGTATCGCAGCCTGAGCGTGCAGCAGCCCGCCCTTCGGTGAACTCTTGCCTCAGCGCTTTTCGATGGCCTTAAATTCAATTTTTCTGATAATGAAGTATTCGGTCAGCATAAGGGCTCCGGTTATCACCCAGGATACGGGATATACCATGATAAGGGTCTCAAAGGTATGATATTTTTTTACCGCCGTGAATACCCAGAGCAGCCTGAAGGCACAGGTGCCGAAGATGGAGGTAAGCGCGGGAGCAAGTGAATGATTCATGCCCCTTAACGCGCCTCCGCTTATTTCATAGGTGGATATCAGGAAATGAGTACCGCAGGCTATATATACCCTTGTAAACGCAAACCCGAGCACCTTCTCATCGGTCGTAAACAGATGAAGGAGCTGCTCTCTGAAGACAACGAACAGGCATACTGTAATAAGATCCCCAACCAGCCCCATAATCATGGAAAGCCTGAATACTCTCTTGCATCTCTCCACGTTTCCGGCGCCGTAATTCTGGCTTGTAAAGGTGACCGTTGTCTGTCCGAAGGCATTTACCACGCAGTAGGAAATGAACTCCAAATTCTGTGCCGCGGTGGAGCCTGCTATGGCACTGGCGCCGAAGCTGTTTATGGAGGTCTGTATAACCACATTTGACAGTGAAAAGACCATTCCCTGAACCCCCGCAGGCAGTCCCACCCTTATCATTCCTCTAAGATACGCGCGGTTCACCGACAGCCTTTTAAGGGACAGTCTGAAGGTCTCCTCCTCGGTCATAAGGAAATAAAGCACGAGCCCGGAGCCGATGATATTGGATACGACGGTTGCCGCCGCCACTCCGATCACATGAAGATCAAAGCCGATAACAAGGATAAGGTTTAAGATCACATTTATGATCCCGGAAAGGAACAGGCTGAGTAACGGTCTTCTGCTGTCGCCCTTGCTCCTTAATATTGCGGAGCCGAAATTATAGAGCATGATAAAGGGCATGGCAGCGCAATATATCCTGAGGTACAGGATGGCATATTCCATGACATCCCCGGGGGCACCCATAAGCGCAAGCAGCGGCCTTGATACTATAAGGCCAAGCACCAGCGTGATGATTCCGGTAATGAGCGCTACCGTGATAACCGTATGGACCGCATCGTTTATCCTCTCCCTTTTCCCTGCCCCTATCAGGTTTGCGATAACGACATTGGCTCCCACCGACAGTCCCATAAAAAGTCCAATTATGAGATTTATCACGGACGCATTGCTGCCTACCGCCGCCATAGCCCTGGGATTTGCGAATCTTCCGACGACAGCTATATCCGCGGCGTTGAAAAGCTGCTGCAGTACACTCGTTGCCATTAACGGCACGGCAAACTTAACGATCTTATCGGCAAGCGATCCGCTGACCATATCTATTTCATTGCTCTTACCCTGAAGAAGCTTTGCCATATATTTCTCTCCCGCACAGGTATGCCTTCGGAATATGCGCTTTGATACAATTTAAAACAGCGCCTTTAAGGCGCTGTCAGTATCAATAGTATTCCTTCAGCATTGCGTACTCTTCATTTATTATCTGCACTGCCTCGTTATCTCCGTCGAGATTATCGGGATGGAAGATCTTCAGAAGATCCCGGTACCTTTTCTTCAGAGCGAGGATATTATCGACCCCGTGGAACAGAAGCCCCACGTCATCATGTGTCCTCTTTGAAGTATCGGCATAGAGATTAGCCTTCAGGACGTTAAATTCTTCCTTTTCCCTTTCAAGGGACTGCTTATCCCTGTTAAGCTCGTCAAAGCCGTTTTCAAGGATGGCAAGCTTCCTTTCCATCAGGTTTTTCTGGTAAGCCAGGCTCTTTTTTTCAAGATCCGCACTTGCCTCTCTCTTCTTCAGGGCAGCCTCAAGCTTTAGCCTTTCCTCGTCATACCTTCTTTTTTCCGCGGCAAACTTGTCCTTTTTGAGCTCAAGCTCGATCTGCTCAGTCTCAAGCTCGTCACGCTCATCCTCAAGCTTCTGCATTTCCTGCATGATCCAGAACTTAATAGAAGCCAGGTTATCGGCAGTAATGACTATATCCTTTGCTATATCCATTTTTTTCCCCTTATTAATCCCCTGAAACCGAAGTGCCTTCCCACAGCACACCGGCCTGTCATATACTCAACCCTCAAAGCATATATCGGTGGAAGCCACCAAGAAGATAACCCCCGATCTGAAACGCAGTTCCCAGGCTGCGACAGATAATCCGTATCAATACTATATAACAGTCAAAAACAGGTGTCAAGAAAAATATTATGTAAATCTAAATTAATTATTATAGAAATATAAACTCGCCTTGCCTCCAATTGCCGCAGTCCTGTTCAGCCGGTCTTACGTCCTGTTGCTGCCGTCCTCTTCGGCCGGTCTTACGTCCTTCTTGCTTTCTTCAGCTCCGCTTCCCTCCCGCTTACTCTCTTCAGCCTGTGCCTCAGGCTTCGCCGCGGCACTTCTTTCCTCCCTGAAGGCCTCTCTGACCGCGTCCTCGTCATTTATTGTCCGGTTTTTTCTGCCCGCAATATTATTAACAAGATCGGGAACCATATCTAGTATCTTTGTAAGCCCGTCCTGATTCCTGATATTTACCAGTCTTGTGGTTCCGTTGGATATTACGAGCACGGCACTCGGCACCATTTTCCCTGAAAGCCCTCCGGCTCCGTTGTCCTTTTTTTCCCCTCTGAAATTACCGGCTCCCATTCCGAATGAGACCTCAACAAAGGGAACTATTATGGTATCCCCGACCTTTACAGGCTCTCCTACTACGGTTTTGGAAGAAAGAAATCCGTTCATTCCGTTCATCAAAGAGCTTACAACGTCATTAAATCCTTTCTCTGCCATTTCTGCCTCCTGCCTTTATACTCGCGAACACAATTAACTGCCATTTTTATTTACGAGAACCGTGCGTTCACTCGTTATACACTCAATTGATTGGCAACTTTTTCGTTAATCAGTATAAACTATCGTACACTAAGCTCCATGTACCTTGCCTTCATTTCCTTAAAGCCTTTATGATAAAATACCCTGTATAGGATCAGAAGCACAGTAAAAACGACCACCCTGCCCCTAAACTCAGCCTCAAATTCCGTTATATTCCTGTCAAAACACGGTTCCACCCTTAAAGCTCTGCCGAAGACAGGACTTATGATCGCAAGCACCGCCAGTATGCTTCCCGTTACATAAGGATCCTCATTGCCTGTTAGCAGATATATATCATATTTTACAGGCTTTATATGTCCCAGAAGCTTCTTTGTCTCAGAATATATATTTGACAGCTGCTCCTTCGTATTTTCATCAGACAGGAAATCGATGTAAACATTCAGATCATTAATCAGCCTTTCGGGCACACGGATGATTGCGACAAGCTTTTCCTTCAAAGCCACGGCCATTCCTGAAAGCCTCTTATAAAAATCAGAAAGCCTCGAAAGGAATGAGGCTTTTCCTTCTTCAGCCCCTGCGGACTCTTCCTTTTCCGCTGCTTCCGCCTCTGTGACATCAGCCTCTGAGAAAACCGCTTTCTCGGTTTCCGCGGCCGCTGAAGCTATTTCCTCTGCCGCTTCCACAGTCGGTGAAGCAGTTCCTTCTGCCGTTTCCACAGCCTCTGCGGCTTCCGCTTCCTTTACCTCGGTTTCAAAAACCGCCTCTGCTTCCTGTACTTCTGTTTCGGGAACCGCTTCCGCTTCCTGTACCTCTGTTGCGGGGACCGCCTCTGCTTCCTGTACCTCTGTTTCGGGGATCGCTTCCGCTGCCGCGGGTTCCTGTTTCAAAGCCTCCGGCTCATTTTCAACAGTTTCGGTATCCTTTTCCTTTAAGTGACCGGCCTTCCTTTTTCCCGCGTTTTTTTTCTTTGCGCGTTTCCTTTTCTTATCCTTCCCGCTGCCTTCATCGCTGCTGCCTCCGCTTTTTTTAACAGGTATCCCGAAGATCTTAAGCACATAGGAAAGCCCGTCATCATAGCTTATGTACAGACCGACGATATGAAGGAACCAGTGTACATTAAGCCTTGCGCAAAACGGGCTGACCCCGGCTTTTCTTATGCTGTATGCACCGTACCTTATGGGGACAAACAACACGGCCAGCACTATAAGTATCAGCAGCCCGGCTATGATAAGAAGCGTAATTCCTGTTATTTTCAGGATCAGCAAAAACAATTCCATGTTATGTCAACCTAAAATCCGCTCTTCTATATCCTTTCTCAGCTCAAAATAGCTCCCGGTCACCTCAAAATGCTCCATGATGATGTCCTTTACCAGAGAAAAAGCCGCTCTTCTGCTCTCGGCTATACCTATGATCGTATGGTCAAGCCTTCGAAACCGCCTCTGCTTAAACATCTCCGCAGGAACGATATCGAATACATCCACTCCGTTTTCCGACAGAAGGATAAAGCAGATGCCGATCATTCCCGCACCTGTAAAAAGCTTTATCTTTATCTCCGAAAGCTCCTTTTCGGTTTGTTTTGTAAGATACAGTTTTTTTGAATATCTTATCATTTCCTTTGTAAGGACCGGCCTCCTTCACTGTAATCGAAGGCGCCGGACCCCGCGATCATATAGTAAACGAATTAAGTAAAAACGCCTGATCCGCTCTCTATAATACCGTTTTTTTGACAGCCTTGCAAGACCGCCGTAACAATCACCGGGACAATCAATTATACTCCCTCGCAAAGGCCTTCAGAACCAGGCGTCCAGAACACTCTTTGCCATCGGGACCGCAAACTGTCCGCCCGAACCGGCCTCCTCCGCTATCACGGTAACGACCACCTCGGGGTCCTGAACCGGGGCAAAGCAGGTAAACCAGGCGTGGGACATTACCTTATTTGATGAATACTCAGCCGAGCCCGTTTTACCCGCGGCAGTGAAGCTATCGCTCTTAAGCCTGGTGGCCGTCCCGTCCCTTACGACCTCCTCCATCAGCTCACACAGCCTGTCCGCATGCTCTTTTTCAATTATCCTTCCGTATTCCTTTGGAGCAAAGCTTTTTATCACATCCCCGCCCGAGTTTTCAATATGATCTATGATGTAAGGAGTCATAAGGACGCCGCCGTTTGCGATAGCCTGGGTTATCATGGCCATATGCATCGGCGTAGTCTGCATCTTCCCCTGTCCGATAGCGGTCTGCATTACCTCTCCCGTATCCGAGCCCGGGCCTATAGGCACATAGCTTTTATTATAAGGAAATTTCAAAGGCAGCTCCCTGTTAAACAGCAGCTTCTCGCAGGTATCCTTAAAGCCTGACCTGTCAAAGGAGGTACCCATATATGCAAAGGCCGAGTTGCAGGACTCTGAGAAGGCGGTATTGATATCGACAATTCCGTGATTTCTGCCGTGATAGCAGTTTATGGTATACCCGTCCTTACTGAAGCTTCCGCCGCAGTCGAAGGAAAACTCCTTAAGCTCTTCATCGCTGTTTTCCTTAAGATATTCAAGCATGGTGACTATCTTAAAGGTGGATCCCGGGGGATATAAGCCCTGGGTGCAGCGGTTGACAAGCGCTCCCCTTTCAGGATCCGCGTTGATCGCATCCCAGCTTTCAGCTATGCTTTCGGGATCAAAATCCGGCTTGCTTACCATACAGAGCACAGCCCCGGTCCTTGCGTCAAGCGCTATGATCGCGCCCCTGAAATCGCCGAGAGCCTCATAGGCCGCGGCCTGCATGTTGATATCCAGTGTCGTTACCACGTTGTTCCCGTTGTTCTTTCTGCCGTTCAGTATATTTGAAACACGATCCGGCAGATAATCATCCGAGGTAAGAAGGGTGAGATTCGACATAAGCTCAACACCGGACTTGCCCCTGTCGGAATAACCTACGGCATGGGCAAACAGGTTTTTATAAGGATAGCTCCTTTCCTCCTCACCGTTTTCCGCCGTTACGGTCCGGGCCAGTATCTCCCTGTTTCTTGAAAGAATCTGCCCGCGTATCACCCTTTTTGCCAGAAGCTCCTGCCTCAGATTATAGGGGCTGTTAATAAAATCAGGGGCCTTAAAGTAAGTATAGCTGCCTATATACCCTGTCATTACTATGAAAAGCAGGACAACGGCAAAGGTGATATGTACTATATTCCTGTTCTCCCTTTTGGCATCAGCCCTGACGCCCTTTTCACCCTTCATGGATCGCATTGTACATTCCCTGTATTATCGCAAACATCGTCAGAGTAACTATTATTGAATTTCCTCCGTAGCTCACAAGAGGAAGTGTAACCCCCGTAAGAGGTATGAACTTGACGGCACCCCCTATATTAAGGAAGACCTGAAAGCCATAGGTCATGGAAAGCCCCACCGCCACCAGCTTGTAGAACGGATCGGTAAACTTCATGGAAATATTCATAAACATCACGAAGATGCTTACACATATAAGAATAAGACAGATGCCGAACAGGACGCCCAGCTCCTCACATATCGCGGCAAAGATAAGGTCGGACTCCACCACCGGGATCCTTCCCGGCGCGCCCTGCCTGATCCCCATTCCGAAAAAGCCGCCTGTTCCCATGGCGAAAAGCGCCTGGGATATCTGGAAGCCTGAGCTGTCTATGGTCCCGAGAGGATCCCTCCAGCCTGCGACCCTCACTCTTACGTGGCTGAACAGCTTATAGCCCGCGGCTGCAGCCATCAGCCCTCCGATAAACCCTCCCGCAAGAAGGAGATAGCTCCCCGTGGCTATGAACAGCATAGTTATGTAAACTACAAAGTAGATAAGAGCACTTCCCAGATCCCTGGAAAGCACCAGTATCAGAATATGAGCCCCGGCTATCACAGCTGTTATGATTATGTCAGAAAGCCTTTCAGCCACTGACAGTATCCCCGCTATGGAAAACACAAAGGTAAGCTTTACAAGCTCTGATGGCTGGAAGGAGACGCCTGCAATGCTTATACTGAGCTTTGAGCCGTGTACGGCGGCGGAAAACACAAGCACGGCAAAAAGCATGATAATGCCAAGTGCCGCAAAAAGCCAGTAAAACCGCCGCAGGTTCCGAAACCTCATGAGTATGCAGGGGATAACGGAGGTCAGTACCAGCGAGGCAAGCGCTATGACGATCTGCCTTACTGCCTTATCATAGGAAAGCCTTGTCAGGATGAAAAAGCTTACGGACAGCAGCATGCACATATTATTGACTATCAGCCGGTTAGCCCCCTTATATGCCAGCCTGTAAAACAGTATAACGGCTATGGTAATGATCTGTCCTGTAACGTAAACAGAAAACAGCCGTTGATCATCCCCGGACACAAGGAAAAGAGCAAGGAAGGATACGGCATATATCAGTATCATCGCTATATTCTGCCTGAAATATATACCGTTCCTTTCGTGTTCATTATGAAACCTGAAGACGTAAAAGCATTGAAAGGTATATACCGCCATAAGTATGGTAAGTATGTACTTGGAAAGCTCGACAATTATTATTTCCAATTCATTCCACGCCTCTGTTTAAATGCCCCTTTGTATAGTCCTTCACCGGAGGGTCCGAGACATTCGAGCCGTAATTTACATAATAATTAATTATGTCAACGATCCTTCCGGGTTCTTCATCCGTAAAATCAAGCCTCATATATCCGGGAGCAAGTCTTTCGACCACCCCGTCCTTTTCCGTTATGCACAGGGGAACGCTGTTGTAAATGACATTCGTGCACTCCTCGCAGAAATTAATGCAGGGAAACTCGTTTGAATATCGGTCCTTAAGCCTTATTATCTCCCTTTCCCTGCTGCAGCCCCTCATGGTCCTTTTTACACACTGGGCGCTCTCCATCATTGGCAGTCTTCCGTATACGATGAGCTCCTCGCCCTGCAGTCCTCTTTTAAAAAGCTCCTTTTTATTAAGCTCGACAGGTACAGTGGTTATCAGGTTTGCATTGCCGGCCCTCAATACGGAATGTGACAGACCGTTCATAGCATACAGATGTATATCGGCTATGATCAGCTTATCATATCCGATGTCCAATAAAAAGGACAGTGATTCGAGATTGTCAATCATCACTCCGTCGGACTTCTCGCACATAAGCCTCAGAAGCTCTGACTCCCGTTTACAAAATCCTCTTCTTATTATATAAGGCATTCTCGGGTAAAAGAGCTTTCCTGCCTCCCTGATCCTTTCCGCCGTTCTGACAAGGCCCTCTCTTCCGTCAGCTGTCGAAAGCATGACAGAAACAGCCTGAACCTTTGTGGACAGCACGCTTTCAAGCTGTCCCGCGTCACTTACGCATACATGAAGGATCCGGGACTCATTAGCTTTGTTGCTTTCCGGCTTTTCAAAGAGCAGAGACTCCTTACCCCCGGCGGGCTCCGCCTCCGTTTCCCTGTGGTATCCGGAAAGGAGCTGCCCTCTAAGCGCTTCTATCGCACTGCGCCTTAAGGCGTTGAGAGAGGCAACGGTGATAAAGGGCCTTCCTTCAATGATTATCTCAGGCTCATCTATGACAAACTCCGTATTCCCGCTCTTTTTTATCTGTTTTATGACATCCTCCCGGCTCAGGGCCCTGTTTTTTGCGCTCTGGGCCCTGTCTCCGGTTACCGTTACGGAGATCTCCTGATCCTTTCTTATGTAGGAGAGCTTAAGTACTGCCTCCTCCCCCTCCTTTACCGTTATCCTTGCATGAAGAGGGAGCTGTGGCTTCTTTTGCGCGTACTCAAGATAAAGCCTTTTCTTAAGCTCTTCATCAGCACTTTCATATGAAGGGTTCTCAAGGGATATCATATCCGGCCCGTTCTTCTGAAAATAATAGCCCTCACTGTTGCCGCCGCGTGTATACAGGCTTACCAGCTCCTTCTTGCCCGCGTTGTCCGCAAAAAGCGGCTCTCCCCGGTAATAGCGGTCTATGATCCCTCTGTAGATCCCCGTGACCCCGGCCACATATTCGGGCCCCTTCATCCTGCCCTCGATCTTGAAGGAGCTGATCCCTGCCTCGATAAGCCTGTCAAGTATGGAAGCGGTACATATGTCCTTGGCGCTGAGGTAATATCTTCCGTTATAAGGCAGGCGGCAGGGGCCCGCGCATCTCCCTCTGTTACCGCTCCTTCCGCCTAACAGGGATGAAAACAGACATTTGCCCGAATAGGAATAGCACAACGCGCCGTGAATAAAGCATTCAAGCTCCATCCCCGTTTTTTCACGGATCACCTTAAGCTCCTTAAGGGACAGCTCCCTTGCGGGGACCACCCTTTTAAAGCCCTGTTTCTTAAGATAGAGCATACCCTCCGTATCCGTCACCGACATCTGTGTGCTCGCGTGAAGGGGAAGTCCCGGAAAGCATTGACGGATAAGCGCCGCCGCTCCCAGATCCTGAAGTATGACTCCGTCAAGCCCTGCCCGATAAAGAGGCTGAATATAATCGGGGATCTCACTAAGCTCGGCATCCTTAAAAAGGATATTGAGCGTAAGATAGACCCGCCTGCCGTAAATATGTGCCATATCAAGAGCTCTGATAAGCTCCTGTACTGAAAAATTAGAGGCATAGGCCCTTGCGTTGAATTTATCTCCTCCAAGGTATACGGCGTCGGCCCCGGCATTTACGGCGGCCTCGAAGCATTCCATATTTCCCGCGGGAGCTAACAGCTCTACTGATCTCTTCATACTCATAAAAATGAAAAGAGGCTGTCAAGGACAGCCCCGCTTTTATTTCTTTCCCGATTCCTTCTGGTAATTTCTGATCTGCTTTTCTTTATTTTCAAGCTTGATCTGCGCAGCTATCAGCTCGTGCTTAAGATCATACATCTCGGTATCCTTTGCTTCCAGCTCCGCCGTAAGCTCATCAAGCTGCGCCTTGGTCTTAAAATAATCATCGGCGATATTTAACTGAAGCAATATGCTCTGCATGTCGGAGGGCTGCCGCTTAAAGGACTCCATCCTGTTATATTCATTTATCTTACCATTAATATAGGAAGCTACCTTATGGAGATATTCCTCACTCTCATAGCCGCTGAGCTTAATTACCTTGCCGTCGATAACGACCTCGGTCCCGTTTCCTTTTACTGCCATAAATATCACCTCTCAAATCTGAAGAATATAATACATCACTTAAGAGTCTGCGTCAAGCGCGAGGCTCGGTGCCAAACGGTAACCCAAAGTGTTCATAGGCCGCCCTGGTAGCTACCCTTCCCCGGGGTGTACGGTTTAAAAACCCGTTCTGTATGAGATATGGCTCATACACATCCTCTATGGTGCCCGCATCCTCTGAAATGGCTGCCGCAAGCGTCTCAAGCCCTACCGGCCCTCCGTCGAACTTATTTATCATGGTAAGGAGCACATTCCTGTCAAGCTGGTCGAGCCCCATCCTGTCAACATCCATCATGTCAAGAGCTAGGACGGCGTTTTCATGGGTGATCCTTCCATCGTAGCGTATCTGGGCAAAGTCCCTGACTCTCTTTAAAAGGCGGTTGGCAAGCCTCGGGGTGCCCCTGCTCCTTCTGGCAAGCTCCATTGCCCCATCCACGTCGATATCCACCTTAAGCTTCTTTGCCGAATACATGATGATCGTCTTAAGCTCCTCATTGGAATAGAACTCAAGCCTGTGTATTATCCCGAAGCGGTCCCTTAAGGGCGCCGTAAGCAGCCCTGCCCGCGTTGTGGCGCCAACCAGGGTAAACCGCGGAAGATCCAGCCTTATCGACCTTGCCGAGGCTCCCTTGCCTATCATGATATCTATGGCATAATCCTCCATGGCCGGGTAAAGCACCTCCTCCACCTGCCTGTTGAGCCTGTGGATCTCATCCACAAAGAGCACGTCTCCCTCAGACAGATTATTCAGTATCGCGGCTATCTCCCCGGGCTTTTCGATGGCGGGCCCGGAGGTGATCTTTAAATGTGTCCCAAGCTCATTTGCAATGATCCCCGCAAGAGTGGTCTTTCCGAGCCCGGGAGGCCCGTAGAACAGCACATGATCCAGTGCGTCCTTCCGCTGCTTTGCCGCTTCGATATAGACCTTCAGATTGTCCTTTATCTTATCCTGCCCGATGTAATCCTCAAGCCTCTGGGGACGTAACGATCCCTCTATCCTTACATCCTCTTCGGTAATATTTGTTTCAATGGTCCTGTGTGTCATTTTCCCTTTAGACATATCTCCCCGCTACCCGTTTATGACCTTAAGCGCCAGCTTTAAAAGCCTTTCCACATCATCTCCCGCCTCGGAAGCGACCGTCCTTACGGCCTTATATGCCGAGGCCTGGGAATACCCAAGTGCCACCAGTGCCTCTGCCGCTTCGCTCTGGGCCCCGCCTGAAATATTAGCAGTATCACTCTCTGCTCCGCCGAATTCGGCCTCAAGAGCATCCTTAAGGGATATCTTGTCCTTAAGGTCTATTATAACCCTCTGGGCAGTCTTCGCACCTATCCCGGGAGCCTTGGAAATTGTCTTTGCATCGGCCGAAACGATGGCAAAGCGCAGATCATCGGCTGTCATGGCAGACAGGAGCGAAAGTGCGCCCTTAGGGCCTATCCCGCTCACCTGGATGAGCAGCCTGAAGAGGTCCAGATCGTCCTTTGTGAGGAAGCCGTAAAGCTGCATTGCATCCTCCCTGACGCTCAGACAGGTGTATATCTTTTTCTCCTCTCCGATCCCGCCCAGGATGTCAAGAGAGCTCCCGGCCATAGTTATATTATAGCCGATGCCGTTTACCTCAAGCACGATCTGCTGTTCATAGATCGCGGCTACTGTTCCTTTAAGATAAGCTATCATTCAAACCCGCTCCGTTCCTATAATATGAACTGCTGTCAGGACTACATGATAGCACAGAAACATATGTTCTGCAATCCGTCAAAAAGCCGGCAGGCCATATGGCCTGCCGGTCAACTCATCATATCCTTATTTCATATCCGCATTCGCGGCATATTGCCCTTCCGCCGCTGTAGCAGTCAAAGGTCCTCAGCTCATCGTGCTGACTGCAGTTTTCGCACTTTCTCTGAATCACTCTTCCTCCGCCATTTTCGAATACGGAAGGCATATTAATATCGGTGCCTCCGCTCACGGTCTCCATAAGCTCATCATCTATCCTGTTTTTTTCAGTCATTGCCTTGTCTCCTTTCATCACGATCTGTGCCGCGTACTCCTGAAACGATATCAGTCCTTCTGTTATTGTTTATACGCAGCAGAATAAGCTTTGTCAGAAATCCGATAAAAAAACCTGTAAAAAGTCCGGATACCATCAGCACCGGCCCGTAATACTGAAGCCTTAAGCCCTTCACCATAAAAACAGCCGCAATAAGCTGTCCGATATTGTGAAAGCTTCCTCCGAGCATGCTTACCCCAATGATACTGAACCCGCTTATACTGCCGGAAGCAGCCATGGCCAGAAAAGCGCACAGCCCTCCGCAGAGGCTGAAAATGATACTAAAAAGGTTCCCGAATAAAAGCCCGGAGAGGATGATCCTTAAGACCAGAACTGTCAGGGCCTCCTTCCTCCCAAAGAGCTCCATCGTTATCAGCGTGGTGATGTTTGAAAGCCCGAGCTTTACTCCCGGTATCCCGCTAAGAGGCGGCAGGAGCGATTCTATATAGCCGATTATCAGGGAAGCCGCAAGCAGCATTCCCAGATAAGCTGTCCTTTTAGCACTCATAGCCTTATGCTTCCATGCCTTCTATCTTGAAATACCGTCATACAGGCCTGTCCCTGCTTCGGTACCCTTTATCTCAATAACTATCCTTGCGGGTAGACAGACTATAGTCTCGCCCTCCCTGCTTATCCTCTTCTGGTGTACACAGAGCCTGTCCGGACAGGTCGCATCGGAAACATCCGCCCTTCCTGATGTTATGTTAACCACGCAGGAATAGCCCTCAGATCCCGTAACGGTAAGTGAAGTCTCCCTGTCAAGAGGAAGAGCCGCTTCCTCCCTGCCGTCAACATAAATATACGCCGTGCCCTTTCCTGTTCCCGGGCCGGTATACGCCGCCAGATACCAGACAAGCGCGATCAGAAGGATGAAGCCCGCCGCATAGATATCCCAGCGCTTCATCTGCTATGCCTGGCTGTTTATATAGTTTACAAGTCCTTCGTTTCTGATGATATTCTGCATAAACTCCGGGAAGGGTTGTCCCCTGTATTCCTCTCCCCTGGTCCTGTCATATATCATACCGGAATCAAAATCGACCTCTATCTCATCCCCTGCCTGGATCCTTTCGGAGGCCTCGCGGCATTCAATGATCGGAAGACCGATATTAATGGCGTTCCTGTAAAAGATCCTTGCGAAGGTCTCGGCGATCACACAGCTTACTCCGCAGGTTTTTATAACAAGGGGAGCATGCTCTCTTGAGGAGCCGCAGCCAAAGTTCTTGCCTGCTATTATCATGTCTCCCTTTTGGATCCTTGTCACAAAATCCTTATCTATATCCTCCATACAATGTGAGGAAAGCTCCGCTGTATCCTGAATGGCCAGGTATCTTGCTGGAATTATCACATCGGTGTCCACGTTATCTCCGTATTTAAAAGCTCTTCCTTTTGCGTTCATGTTATATTCTCCTGTCAGGATTTATTTCTTAGTAGAGGGGTTTTGAATACGCTTCCAGTCGAAGGCTTTGGCGCCATTACTTTACCGGATGGGATCTCCCAATCTAAAGATTGCTCGACTGCTCCGAGTTTCGACTTCATATTTATTGAATGTATATACGCTCCTAGTCGAAACTCGGAGCTGTAATCTCACCGGTGATGGCGCTGGCGGCGGCTACCGCGGGGCTCGCAAGGTATACCTCCGAATCCACATGACCCATTCTTCCCACGAAATTCCTGTTTGTAGTCGATATGCACCTTTCTCCCGCGGCAAGTATTCCCATATAGCCCCCGAGACAGGGACCGCAGGTGGGCGTCGAGACTACCGCACCGGCCTCAATGAAGGTCTTTATCAGACCCTCCTCAAGGGCCTGAAGGTAGATCTGCTGGGTGGCCGGGATCACTATGCAGCGCACATTACGGCTTACCTTTTCCCCTTTGAGGATCTCTGCCGCGATCCTCAGATCCCCTAACCTCCCGTTGGTACAGGAGCCTATTACTGCCTGGTCGATCTTAACCGGCTCCTTTATCTCATCGATGGTTCTGGTATTCTCGGGCAGATGCGGAAACGCCACCGTAGGCCTCAGCTTTGACAGATCAACAGTATATTCAGCGTCATAGACTGCATCCTCATCAGCGCTGAATATCTTATACGGACGCTTTGAATGCTCCCTCATATATTCCTCTGCCTTTTCATCCACCGGGAAGATACCGTTCTTCCCTCCGGCCTCTATGGCCATGTTGGCTATGGTGAAACGGTCATCCATGGTAAGGTACTGTATCCCGTCGCCGCAAAATTCCATGGAGCTGTACAAAGCCCCGTCAACGCCGATAAGCCCTATTATATGCAGTATAACGTCCTTACCGCTTATCCACCTTCCGGGCTTTCCCGTAAGGTTGAACCTGATGGCGCCGGGCACCTTGAACCATGCCTTTCCGGTTGCCATTCCCGCCGCCATATCCGTGCTTCCCACCCCGGTCGAAAAAGCCCCAAGGGCACCATAGGTACAGGTATGTGAATCTGCCCCGATTATGACGTCGCCCGCCACCGTAAGCCCCTGCTCCGGAAGGAGCGCATGCTCGATGCCCATCCGGCCGACATCATAATAATGGCTTATCTCGTGCTTTGCGGCAAATTCCCTTACGCATTTGCAGTTTTCAGCCGATTTGATATCCTTGTTTGGAATGAAGTGATCCATAACAAGTGCTATTTTATCCCGATCAAAAACCCCGTCCTTTTTTATCTTTTCAATCTCTCTTATGGCAACCGGTGTAGTAATATCGTTGCCGAGCACAAGATCCAGCTTCGCCTCAATAAGCTGTCCGGCTTCAACAAAGGGCAGCCCTGCATGCTCCGCCAATATCTTCTGCGTCATCGTCATCCCGCTCATAATACTCCTCCAAAAATCAATATGATGTCATGGTCAAATGTCACATGGCGCTTTGACCCTGACATCAATAATATGAGTCATTGTAACACATATCCCGACTGTTATGAAGCGAAAGATATATCTTTTTACAGCTTTTACACTAAATGATAAACCGGCACCCTTAACCGGGATTACTTCAAATGAGATACTCGAATTTTTACAAATGAATCGACCTTTTTCGGCATCGGCGCAGAGATACGAAGCGAAGCGAAAAATACCGATATAGAGGTTGCTCTCTCACGTATGTTGGAGACAATGAAAAAGCATGGAAAAAAGCTGCTGGTGTTGGCAGATGAGGTGGTAGACAATCAGTATGTAAGGGAGTTTTCCAGCGTGTTTCAGATCCTTATACGGGACAGACTGCCGATTTTTCTCCTCATGACGGGGCTGTATGAAAACATCGATGATCTGCAGAACGAAAAAAACCTTACCTTTCTTTACAGGGCTCCCAAGCTTCATCTGAGCCCGCTGAGCATAGGCACGATGGCGGCAAGCTACAGGAAGAACCTGTGCTGTGACGAAGCAGAGTCGATCCGGCTTGCACAGCTGACAAACGGTTATTCCTATGCTTTTCAGGTCCTTGGATATTGTATGATCAACAGCGCATTCTGCCTGTATGCCTATGGTTTCAGCGATTCCACCAGCCTGACTATGTTATCAACACTGCTAAAGCTTCCGCCCGGCACCTGTGTTGGCTGTATCTCAATATCATACCTTTCCTCAAGTTCATTTATCAGTTCGATGAATGCCAGGGAATCAAGTATGTCCTCCCCGATCAGGTCTATATCCGCATGCTTATAAAGATCATCATATCCGGTCAGCCTGATGATAATATCCATGATCTCATCTCTCATTTTTCCGACGATCCATCATTTTTTCATTAAATTTCCCGTTTTCATCCAATGGGATCTTATCAACGATCTTTATTGCAGGAATCATATAATCAGGCAGCAGCTCACTGACAGCTTTCTTTATATCCCGGACATTTGTGCCGGACGCATCCTTTGGAACGATAAAAGCCGTGATCCTGCTTACAATACCTTCTTCATTTTTATTTGTCGTTACTACAGCTCTTTCGGTATAATCCAGAGCATTTAACACCTTTTCGATTTCCTGCAGCTCTATTCTGTAGCCTTTGTATTTTATCTGCCTGTCTTTCCTTCCGACGTAATATAATTTCCCGTTATTTCTGTAGGCAAGGTCGCCGGTAAGGTATGCGGCTCTGCCTTTACAGGTGATAAACCTGTCCTTATTGAGTTCCTTAACCACATACCCTTTCCCGACACTTTCACCCGCTATGAGCATTTCGCCGATTTCATTATCTTTAACAGCATCAAGGCTTTCATCAACAATGTAAATATCAGTATCCGCCTTAGGTACGCCTATTGAAATTTCCTCGTTCTGCCTCACAACATCAGCTGTTACGGCAAAGGTACATTCTGTGGGACCGTAACAATTAATTATCCTGAGGCCGGGGAATCTGGCATATAGTTTTCCAACCGTCTTTTCGGAAAGGACCTCCCCGCAAAAAAGTATCGTCTCAAGCTCCGGCATGAGCTCCCGATCAAAGGATCTGTCGGTCATCAGATACTCCGCATAAGAGGGTGTCATTACAGCAAGCCCTGCCCCGCTTCTCTTAAGCTCCCTAAACAGCGCAGGGAAATCCCGCTGTGTTTCCCTTTCGATGATATAGTGCCTGCTCCCTGTAAGCAGGGACAGATATATATCTGCCACCGACAGGTCAAAGGAATAATTAGCCTGATTTAATATAACATCATTACTTACAGCACATATTTCAACAAGCCATTTCATACAGCTCATCAGGTTACTGTATGCGATCTGAACACCTTTTGGCTCCCCGGAGCTCCCTGAAGTGTATATTATGTAAACCAAGTCCTCGGGCTTCAGATAAATATCCGTTATCTCCTCAAAATCCTCCTTATCCATCACGGCCCTGATGCCGCTGTCAATCATCAGTGCCGGCTTTACCTGGGAAATGATCTTTTCCTTTCTTTTCCGGGGAATCGAAATATCTATCGGAACATAGGTCATTCCCGCAAAGGAGCAGGCAAGAAACGACGCGACCATATATATCTCCTTATGCCCGCTCACAACGATCCTGTCCCGATACCCGCAGCTTTTAAGCAGATAATGATAAATATTGCAGACATATTTATACAGGTCTTTGTTTTTATATATTCTGTCCTTTATCTGGTAGCATTCATCCTCAGGATATTGCCTGAGATGGTTCAATATCATGTCAAGCATCATTGTATTCCCATATTGTACAGGAAACAGATTTATTGTGTTTAATAGAACAGCCCGGTCACCCCGGGCAGTTATCCCTGATTTCCTCTTCAGGGATCAGGTCATAATCGTACATTACTTTGGAATGATTGTTTAAGATCAATTCCTTTGACTTTACTTCTTTAGTCGCCCTGTCGGTAACGATACGATAAACCCTACTGTTTCGATAGAATATGCCATCCGCTTCCCTGGCATAATGATGGTCCTCTTCGATGATCCTGTACTTCTCAGACAGCTTTATGGTACTTCTGATCTCACCGTAGAGAAAGGTACTGTCCTGCCACACCCTTATCTGCACAGGGTATCCGGTCGTGTTTTTAAACCTGTAATCGACTGCTTTATACGCTACGGAGGTCCCGGTTCCAAAGGGCACCCTTCTTTTAACATCCGGAAAAAGCGCATCCGAATGATGGTGCATTTCCGTTACGGTAAGGGGCGTATGCAATACCAGCCAGTGGACCAGGTTTGCCAGCTGGCATAGCCCGCCGCCTGTTCCCTTAAGCAATTTCCCGTTGCTGATCATCAGCCCTTCAAGATAGCCCTTTCTTTTTACGGGATTTCCTACCAGATTCCAAAACGAGAATTCTTCTCCAGGCTTAACCACTATCCCGTCGATCCTCTTGCCTGCGATCTGAAGGTTGACGACCTTGTTTTTCTGTAACTGCATATCAACGCCATGAAGCTTTCGCAACAGGATCCTGCAGTCGCCCTTCCAGATATGCTCAAGAGCATCCTCAGACCTTTCCCGGGCAAATCTCCTTCCCGCCATCAGATCCTTTAAATCCTTTTTCCTGGCCTCCTTAAACAAAGAGATCTTGTAGGCGACCGGTCCATATTCACAAAACAGTTTTCTGCTCATACGATCCTGTGTCTTTCTTTTCAACCCTTGTCACTGTTCCACCAGCTCTTGCCCTTGACGTTGTGTTCCTTCCCTTTCTTGCGGTAAACAGCAGCCAGGCGCACGCTTTCCTGATAGACGCTCAGCTTCCCCTACCTGAAAAGATACGTGTACTTTCTCATCTGCTCACGAAGTATCTGAATGACACGCAGGCAGACCTCTTCAGGATAATTGTGTATGCTACCCACAACATCCGTGATATCTTTGTCTCTAAAACAAAACTTTATGTTACAGCCGTATAATTCCTCTGCGGCATCCAGCTGCTCATCAAAATCGGTAGAAACTGTTTTCGATCCTGCCTCTGAAATTAGATCATATACATCCTCGCCCATAGGATAATCCATGCTCGTATCCGACAAAAGCGCCGCTCCGTTATCAAACACCGGACAGTACTCAAATGTCCCGTCATATCTTTGGATAACAGCTATATTATGCATATGTCTGTCATCATTCAAAAATAATGCATCTATAGGTGTCTGTATTTTATCTGCTCAGCCTCGTATTCGACATATTCATCCTTCGTGAGGTCCGAATACTTAAGCAGCTTAGATACAGCAATTTCAGACATTCCCTCATATCCAAGGTAATCGGCCTTATACCATATACCGTTCTTACTCCACTTAAGCTGATTCCCCTTGGATGAATGCCTGTCATTTTCATATCTGTCAGTATCAAACAGTTCAATCATATCTGCTGCTCTATCCTCAGCCAAAAGTTATCCTCTGCCATTCTTCCTTCGGTCTTTTTGATGATCATGAAGGGATCATAAAATGGCAGGTCGAGATCCCTGAGTATCAGCTTCATCTTGTCCCGCTGCCTGGGAAAGCAGCGCGACTCAAGGAATTCCTCATAGTCCTTATAGGTTGGATGCTCATTCTTCCCAAACGCCCTCATCAGAATGTTCGGGGTGAAATTTTTTATGATCACACGCTGGTTTATATCATCCACATCGATCAGCGTACATACATGCTGACCGCTCATATACCAAAGACGCAAGGGCAGTACCCTTTCCGGGATGCTCCTCTCATCCATCAGCTGCGGTGAGTGAAACAGGATATCAAATACAAGCGCCGCGGGTCCTGTTACTTTTCCGTTTTTCTCCCATCTCTCGACTGTAGGTTTTGAGCATCCCATGAAATCGGCAAGCTGCTGCTGCGTCATACTGTATTTTTTCCTGAATTCCTTAACTTCCTCTGATGTAATATGATCGATCCTTATATATTCCATTTTCAGCCTCATGGTCAATTTGATGATTTATTGCCTATATTCTATCATCATTTTGATGACACGTAAAGTGTTAAAAATCTTTCTGATCTCCCCGCCACACCTGGTCATTGGTTGACAGCTCTCTGATAGTATCCGGGGAAAGTATAAAGCTTTCGTCTTCTCTTATCCCATATCGTTCCTTTCCGGTTTCATAATCCTTTTTCCATCTATTGTATTCTTCCTCGGAAAGCTCTTCTTTTTTTTCATTTTCACCACAACGGAATATGGGAACCTTAACAGCACTTTCTGTGTCTCTTTCATACAACACATTCTCATTATAGTTTTCATCCAGTTCATATACCGCCGGACCACCGGCATCTCCATAAATTCCGGTATAATACCATTTTTTTACCGGATCATAAAATTCACATATCCCCAGAGGTATAAAGTCCCCCTCTCCGTTATATCTGTACACCTCGCATGAATCAAGCATATCTGGAACATAAGAATAAGAGAAATAGTTGACAAACAGTTCCGGTATCCCATCATCTGTAATATCTTTAAATGCAAACCTCTCACCTACTCCCGGTGAAAAATAATTATACGGATCAGAATGCCCTATGCCCCAGTATTCCTGCTCACCTGAAAGATACTTACATAGCTGCTTAAAACAAGCAGTTTCATATGTGACCGGCCCATCTGCAAAAAGATCCTCAAGTTTCTTCCTTAGCTCTTCTTTCATAGCATCAATTAAATATGAATATTCATCAAATCGCTCTTTCCAGTCAATACCGTAAGAGCCCCTGAGTTTTTCTCCACATTCATATTCTGACAGCATATTTTCAACAACATGATCATTATCAATCGTAAGCAATATTCTGTGTGGATCAGGATATTCCTTCCGAATTAACAAAGCAGGATCCCCTTCAGCATTGTACAGCAATACTGCTCTGTCATAGCGATCAGGATCGTCCGAGGATTCAGAATTAAAATAATAACCATAAGTATAATTCAAATACCCTAAATAAAGAGCTATACATAATGATTCCTCTGTACGTTTCCCGGCAGGGGCATAGGAATTTCCATCATCCTTTCCGGTGATCATATTGCTGATCGCTGTGCGCTCCTCCCGAAGTCTGAGACCCTCCTCATTATATTTATCCCACCCCTTTGAACCGTAATCTATCACCCTTCCGTCCTCGGTCTCTACCCTGAACAGCTTATACCCTGAGAAATAATACTTTCTTACCCTTGCAGGTGAGTACTCGACCTCAACATAGAAGATATCATAGCCGTAATAGTATCTGGAAGGCTCCCAGTTATTGTATCCTGCTCTCACCACGATATAAAGAGGATCAGTTCCAATGGAATAATAAGAATACCCGCCATAATCATGAAAGTCATAATTGCTTCTGTTTTAAAGCATCTCTTCTTTCCACACAAGAGC
>ODAI012004454.1_pt1 | contig 22240 bp, 11 predicted proteins | sample 1539321 | NCBI WGS metagenome assembly ODAI01 (sample SAMN02144231, study PRJEB22623) | gut metagenome | biome: sheep rumen | host: Ovis aries | place: New Zealand | reverse complement strand
TACATGCTGTCCGCTTCCCAGTACTACCAGCGTGGTACCACCAACGGAAACTACTATGAGCGCTACACGGCCCGTTCCAATGTCAAGGGACATCCTTTCGAGTGGCTCAAGGTGGGACTTACCTCCAACCTGACCAAGGACCAGACCCAGTCCAACGGTTATTACGGTGATTCCAGCAGCGCCGGCGGCAACAACTACCTCTACGGCGGTCTGTCCATCATCCTGAATCCTCTGTATCCGGATGAATTCGACCCGAACGCCTACGGCCGTTACCTGGGTTCAGGCTATCGCGATACCAGCATCGAGCGTAAGAACAATCCGCGCGTTAACGACAGTTACAACCTGAGCGGCAGCGCCTATGTGGAGATTGAGCCCATTCACAACCTGAAGCTCATCTCCCGCGTGGGTACGGACAGCTATTTCCAGATGTATCAGGCGCACAACACGCCGAGTTATTATTCCAACAACGGAACCGGTTCCCGTTCCCGTCGTGATTACATGGGTTCCACGAACACCATCACGAACACGATCGAATATTCTTTCGACATCAACAAGAACCATGTCAATCTCCTGGCCGGCCAGGAAGGAACGTCCTATACCTATGACACCTGGGGTGCTTCCGGTTCCAATGTCAACGCCAATGACCGTCAACTCCTGCTGGACCAGATGACGCAGAGCACCTATTCCATCAGTGAAAGCTGGTCCGAGTACAAGTTCCTGTCCTTCTTCGGACATGCCGACTATTCCTATGACGGAAAATACATCGCCGACTTCACGCTCCGCCGCGACTCCTCCTCCCGTTTCGGTAAGGACAACCGCTCCGCGAATTTCTGGTCCGTGGGTCTGATGTGGAAACTCAAGAAGGAAAACTTCCTGAGAAACGTCCGCGCCGTGAATGACCTGAACCTGAAGGTGAGCTACGGTACGCAGGGTAATGCCGCCATCGGCAACTATACTTCCCTCGGTCTCATCGGTTCCGGTACCTATGCGGAATCTCCGACCTGGGGCCTTTCCCAGCCGGCGAACACCAAACTTTCCTGGGAAAGCCAGGGTCTGTTCACCGTGGCCGTCACCGGCCGCCTGTGGAACCGGGTCAACTTCGACTTCGAATACTACAACCGTCAGACCAAGGACATGCTCATGGGCGTTCCTTATCCTTATACCGCCGGTTTCGGTGTGGATCAAAACGAACAGTATGACAATGTGGGAAGCCTGAGCAACAGCGGTCTCGACCTCACGCTCGGCATCGACATCCTCCGCGGACGCGACTACTACCTGACATTCAATTCGACGTTCAACTACAACAGAGAAGTCATCACCGAACTGTTCAACGGAATGGATAAGTGGACGGTTCCGAATACCGGTATCACGTACAAGGTGGGACAGCCTGTTTCCTTCTATTATCCGATCTTTGCCGGTGTGGATCCCACGGACGGTGCTCCGACCTGGTATCTTCCGACCGGTTGGGAGGAGTATCAGGCTTCTGTCGCAGCCGGTGCTCCGGACACGGACCTGATTGACATCACCACCCCCCGCATGGATCCGGATGCGACCACCAAGGATTTCAACGAGGATCTCCTCATGCAGAATACCGGTAAGAAGCGCAATGCCCCGATCAACGGCGGTTTCGGTCTCGCCGGTGGCTGGAAGAACCTTTCCTTCCGTGCCGATTTCTCTTATGTCCTGGGTAAGTACCTGATCAACAATGACTCTTACTTCTATCTGAATCCGAACGTGTTCCCGGGATACAACCAGTCCAAGGCTGTCACCGATTTCTGGACTCCCCAGAATACCGACGCCCGGTTCCCGGATTGGTCGCAGGGTTATCAGACCCAGTTCGATACCTCTATCCTGGAAAAGGCCTCCTTCCTGCGTCTGAAGACCCTGCAGGTCGGTTACCGCCTGCCCGCCAACTGGCTGGGATGGCAGAAGGTCGTGAAGGGTATCCAGTTCACCTTCACAGGACGTAACCTCTTTACGCTTACGAAGTACACCGGTACCGATCCGGAGGTCAACTCCAACCTGGTGCTCGGTCTGCCCGGTAACACCAAGCAGCTGCTCGGTGGTGTGGAAATCACTTTCTAATCAATGGTTAATATAGAAAGAGAAATGAAAAAGATATTGACATACGGCTTCGCCGTTCTGGCTGCTTCCGCAGTCTTTTCCTCCTGCGACCTTGACGTCTTCCCGCATGGCTCCCTCTCTTACGATGAAGACATGGTCCTGTTCAAGGACGCCAAGGAACTCGGATATCTCGAGAACGGCCTTTACGGATCCTTCCGCAGCACTTTCTACGGAGAGTACGCCCAGACGGAAGAACTGATGTTCGACAGTTTCAACGCAACGGCCGATTATGGTAACAACTACGGTGGCATTCACCGGATGGACAACAACTTCAATTCCGGCGATTACTATGTCCGTGATTTCTGGGCCAACCGGTATTCCTGCATCAAGGACTACAATATCGTCCTCAAGGGTATTGAGACGCTCCCCGAGGAGTATGACAACCTCCGTGATGCGGCCGAACTGGTGAAGGGAGAAGCCCTCTTCTTCAGGGCGTTCGCCTACCTGGACCTGGTCCGTCACTATGCGAAGCAGTACAATCCTTCCACCGCTTCTTCCGACCTGGGTGTTCCGCTGGTGCTGGAATACAAGCAGGCCGAGAAGCCGAGCCGCGCTACGGTGAAAGAGGTTTATGACCAGATCAAGGCCGACCTGGATGGGGCTTCCGCCGCCCTGAGCGGTGTTGCTGGTGCTGTCCGGAGCGGGAAAGTGACCATTGACGCCGTCAACGCCCTGTATGCCCGTTACTTCCTGGATGTGCAGGATTATAGCAATGCGTATGCCTATGCCACCCGGGTCATCAATTCCGCAGCGGGATATGCCCTTTCCTCCACCGTCGAGGAGTTCACGAAGGAGTATTATACCGACGAAGGTTCCGAGCCGATCATGCAGCTGTACGCCAGCCAGACGGAAAACGGTTCCGGTACGAACGATTTATACACCTACATGGCTTCCGATTCCGAGCACGGCCGTTATTTCAACTCTCCGTACTACCTGCCTTCCCAGAAGCTTCTGGACATGTATTCCGCGGATGACCTCCGTCTCCAGTGCTGGTTCACCAAGGATGCCAACGCTTTCACCGGAGAGACGTATTATGTGCGTCTGGTGGGCGGTTTCTTCCAGAACGAGTTCTATGTGTTCACCAAGTATCTGGGCAATCCGGGCCTGACCAGCAGCAATGTGCTCAACGCCCGTCAGCACGTGAAGCCCATCACGATCGGTGAAATGTACCTGATCGCTTCCGAGGCGGCGCTCCGCGCCGGAAACACTTCGGACGCCCAGGCGATGCTGAACACCCTGCAGACCACCCGTGGCGGTTCCCCTACCACCATTTCCGAGGACAGCGTTTACAACGAGTGGCTCAAGGAGAAAGTCGGTGAAGGTCTCCGTCTCAGCGTCATGAAGCGTTTTGGCAAGGGTTATTCCGGCCGTGCCGCCCAGCCCAGGGCCGTGGCGCTCACCGTGATGATGACGGGAAGCGAGTATGAGGGCAAGACTGTGGATGCTTCCGATTACCACTACCTGTGGCCGATCCCGTCCAACGAGATCCAGACCAATCCGAATATTGCCAACCAGCAGAATCCGAATTATTGATGACCGTCTAAATCGTGAAGAACATGAAATTATATAACATTCTTGCCGGTGCGGCGATGCTCGCAAGCCTTGTAGCCTGTGACCATTCCGCCAAGTACCAGACCAACGCTTTTGCGCGTCTGACGGCCGATACCTATTCCATCAAGGAGAACGGCGGTACGCTCCGGATTCCCGTATCTGTCTTCAATAATGACGGGAATTCCACCAATGTGACCTTTGTTGTGGAGGATATTACTACAGCCGAGGGAAGTTTCTACAGCGTTGAACCTTCCAATGGTGTCCTGTCCTTTACCGGGAACGGAACCCAGTACATCACGCTCAATATTGTCAACAGGGCCGGCGAATACACCGGAAACTATGCCCTGGATGTGACCATCAAGAATGCGACGAACGACGTGGATGTAAGCGGCCTGACTTCCGCCCGGGTCATTATCGAAGATAACGACCATCCGTTGAGCTTCCTCCTCGGAACGTACACCTTGGCCGGCAAGGCCGACTATTGGGGTGATTCCTTTGATTTCTCCGTTACCCTCGCTCCGGATCCGTCCGATATCACCAAAGTCATTGTCCAGAACCTGGATCCTTATTTCGCCCAGAACGGTATTGACGCCGCCCACGGAGCCAACCAGTTCTCCGGCCAGGTCAATGACGAGCATACCCAGATTCTCGTTCCCAAGAACCAGCTGATCGGTTACAAGGATGTGTACTTGTTCGGTTCTGACGCTGCCAATTTCAACGACGCCAGCGGTCTGACGGATCTTCTGATCGAGGTCGGTGAGAACTCGATCACCATCCCGAATGCCTGGGGTCTTCGCAACGGCGACGGCTATTGGTGCCTCTATAACGGTCCGATGACCCTCACCAAATAAATGAATAAGAGTATGAAAAAATTAGTTGCATCTTTGGGTATTCTGGCCCTAGTGGCAGGATTCTTCGCCTCTTGTTCCAAGAATGAGGTGGAAGTCCCCGCCAACCAACTTGTTGGCATTATCGCTGAGAATAACGGGTTTGTGAACAATGCCGCCCAGGTCAAGCTCCTTCTTGACAGGAAGGCCGACAAGGCCGTGACGGTCAATCTGGGTACCTACACGACGGCTCCCACCTTTGGCAAGCAGCTTCCTGCCTCTGTCCTGAGTTTTCCTGAGACCGTGACCATCGCGGCCGGCGACTCCGTGGCCGTTGTCGATGTTTCCGTGAACCCGGCTTCCCTGGAGAAAGGAAAGTACCAGGCGGTCGTGGGCATCACCGGTTCCGCCGGAGCCGATGTCCGTTCCAATGCGTCCTCCGTCGCCTTGAATCTGGTTCATGGTGACCTTCGTCCCCATGTGTCCCTCGCGGCCGGTGCAACGGCGGTTACTGCCGATGCAGGCGCTGTTGCCATCATGTTGGATACCCCTACGGAGACGGCTGCCACCGTTACCATCGGCGTTTCCTCGAACTCTGAGGTTCCTGCAGCGGCCCTCAGCTTCAATCCCGAGGTGGCCCTGGCCGCCAACAGCCGCTCGGCTGTCGTGGAGGTGGCTGTCGATCGCAGCAAGATCGATAAAGCCGGCATCCTGAAGGCTGTCTTCGAGGTCGTTTCCGTGAGCGACAACCTGATCGACGAGTCCGAGGCGGATTACTTTGAGGTATTCAACGTGGTTCCCGCTGCGACGGATTGGCAGGGTATGTTCTACGGACCCTACACGAATCCCAACAACGGAAAGCTTTATCACGCGTTCCTGGTGAACGGTGTGACCGATGCATATTGGGACCTGGTCCGTGTTCCGAAGGGTTCCGTCGCCACGGCTGCGGACGTGAAAGACCTGATCATGAGCGACCAGGCCGATGTCGAATACTATGCTGACTACTATTCCAGCGCCTATACCCGTGAGCAGTTCATCCCCCTGTGGCTCTATGCCGGCGGTTCTGCCCTGCTGAGCGTGCAGGATCCCGGTGAGTACGAAGGTTTCATCGTGGGCTTCGATGAGAACGGTTATGCTACCGGTAACTATGCTTCCTTCGAATATGAGATCGAGAACGAGAATCCCGATCCGCTTCCCGAATACGCCCGCTGGATCGGTAACTGGGATCTGGACGGAACTCCGATCTCCATTACGCAGGACAAGGTGAATCAGACCTTCAAGATTGAGGGCTTGGAACTCGGTATCGATAAAACCGTGGAATATGGACTGGCTGCAACGGCCGCGTTCGACGCGGAGACCGGTGGGTTCACCATCTCCGCCCAGAATCTGGGCCAATGGACCCATGATGACTATGGTGCGGCAGTAGATAAACTCTGTGGTCTGGTTGTCATCAAAGGAAGCACTTATTATGTGGACGACCCTATTACCCTCTGCTATGTGAACATGGCTTCCGACGGAAAGGCGGTCTGGACGCCCGGCAGTGTGGACCTGGGTGAAGAAGGTGCTTCCACCATTTACTCCTTCGTCGGTCTCAAGTATTACTGGGTGGTTTCCGCCGGCGCCGGCACTTACAGCGACGGCAGCGTGAGTCTCCCTGCTACGATGACCAAGATTCCTGAAGCGGAAGAAGGTTCCGTCACCAACGGTCTTTCCCCTCGTCTCACCCTGCCTGAACGCGCCGGCGGAAAGCATTCCCTGCCTGCGTCCGGTCTTGACCATGTCAGCAAGCTTGTTATCAAGTAAAAAGTAATCATTTGGAATTCAGCAGCCCACACGGTTTCTTGCGTGGGCTGCTGGTTTTGCTTTTATCCCCGCAATGAAAATGAAACGTTCTTACCTGCTCCTCCTTTGCTGCCTGTTGCTCCCTATCGCGGGCCTGGCGCAGCGATATGCCCCCACAGAGCCCTGGCCTTATCTGTATGAGGAATTCCAGGGTGGCAACATCTTCACCAACAAGGAAGAGATGGTCGGCTATGACCAGTTGAACGTCAATGTCATCAATGGTCGGCTGCACTATGTCGAAAACGGAACGATCATGGAAGCCAATATGCTCAACGTCCATGTGGTCCGTATCGACAAGGATGTGTATCTGAATGTGGGAGGACGCCTGATGCGGGTGCTCCGCGAGTCGGAACATGCGGCCGTGGTGCTGGGAACGGAAGTGGACTTCGAGGAAATGAACAAGGCCAACATCGGTTATGGCCGCTCTTCCGTCGCCTCCACACAGGATGTAACGCTGTCGTCCCTTGCCGGCAGTGACAACTACGGTATTATGAGCGGTTTGCTGAACAAGACGCTTCTGGATGTCCAGAAAAACAAGTACAACGGGAAAGTCGTCCCCCTGAAGGAAACCACCTTCCTGGTCGTGGACGGCATCCTTTTCCAGGCGGACCGTTCCAGCGTCATGAACCATGCCGGCGTGGACAAGAAAGCGACCGCAGATTTTATCAAGAAGAACAAGATCAAATTCCGGAAGCCGGAAGATCTGGAGAAACTGGGAGAATACCTGCATACCCAGTTGACCCATGAAACCAATAACCAGTAAGCCCATGAAGGAATCCATGAAATTCCCGAAACTGAGTATCCTTCCTGTCCTTTTTGCATTGCTGCTTTGCGCATGCACCCGGGAACGGCAGGTAGAGGATGGCCTCCCGGTCGCCAACCCGGAGGCCGGCCAATCGGCCGCAACTGATATTTACGACGGCCCTTACCTTACCGGAACGGCCAATGTCTATCTGTCTGAAGAGATGGCCGACTATGTGGAACGGACCCTTTCCGAGGGACAGGCGTTGACCAAAGCGTCCGCGACGTCTTCGCTGTCGGAGATCGGTGTCGTTTCCATGGAACGCATTTTCCCCGACGCCGGGGAGTTCGAGGCCCGCGGCCGCGAAATGGGAATGCACCGTTGGTATCGTGTCACCTATGGCCGTGACGTGAATCGGGATGAAGCCAGGAAAGTGCTCCTGAGCGTTCCGGGAATCCTGAATTATGAGCCGGTCATCAAGACGCAGTCCCATGCCATCGAGTACCCGTTCAACGATCCGCAGCTCCCTTCCCAGTGGAATTACTACAACGACGGAAGCGGATCCAGCTGGCGGGCCGGGGCCGATGTGGATGTGATTCCCGTCTGGCTCAACATTTCCACGGGAAGTTCCAACGTGGTCGTTGCCGTCGTGGACAGCGGAGTGGATTCTGCCCATGAAGACCTGCAGGGCGTCGTGGATACGGACAACAGCTATGGGTTCTACCAAAGCACCAAGTCCTACGTGCCAGGCGACCATGGGACGCATGTGGCCGGAACCATCGCCGCCGTGAATAACAACGGAATCGGCGTCAGCGGTATTGCGGGCGGAGACGCCGCCGCGGGGGTGAAGGGTGTTTCCATCCTTTCCTGCGCCATTTTCTCTCCGGCGGCCGGTCCTTCCGGCGACGGTGCCCAGGCCATCCGCTGGGCGGCGGACCATGGTGCCGTGCTCTGCAACAACAGCTGGGGTTATGACTTCAATGACGATGCTGGGAATTATGATGCCGAAGGCGCCAAGAATCTGCATGAGTTTTTCCTGCAGCCGAACGAAGGGGAATATGCGAGTTCCCTGAAGACGGCCATCGATTATTTCAACAAGTACGCCGGAATGGATGCTTCCGGCAACCAGGTGGGGCCCATGGCCGGCGGCCTGGTGTTCTTCAGCGCCGGCAACGACAACCGGGAATGGGGGGCTCCGGCCGGTTATCCCGGCGTGGTCGCCGTGGGCGCCATCGGCCCGCAGGGGACGAAGGCGTATTATTCCTGCTATGGGGACTGGGTGGATATCGCCGCACCCGGCGGAGACGCCAACTATTCCATGGTCCTGAGCACCGCCGTGGACAACAACTATATCCGTTATCAGGGAACCTCGATGGCTTGTCCGCATGTCACGGGCGTAGCCGCCCTGGTCCTTTCCGCCCTGCAAGGGAAAGGCTTTACGCGCGAAATGCTGCTGGAACGCCTTCTGGAAGGATATAACCGGAATTTCAGCCTGAAAGGCATGAAGATCGGAAACCTGGTGGACGCCTATGGCGCTATCACGTACGGAGAAGACAGTACGCCGGACGCCGTCGCCAACCTCACGGCCACGGCTCATTCCAATACCGTGACGGCCACGTGGTCCGTTACGGGAAAGGGATATCTGGGCGCCGCCGGCTATCAGGTTTTCTACGGAACCTCCGAGGCCGCCGTCAAGGCTGCACAGCCGGAGAATCCAGGCGCCGACGTGTCGGTCGGACAGGTTTCAACGCGGGAAATCAAGCTGGGAAAGCCGGTGTCCTTCGTTGTCAAGGACCTCGGCTTTGAGACAACCTATTATTTCAAGGTGGTCGGTTTCGACCAGTATTTCCACTTCGGCGATGCTTCCAACGTGGCCGTCGTGCGTACGGAGGTAAACAATCCGCCCGTCATTACGCCGTCCGTCGCGCTGGACAATCTCCGGATCAAAACCTTCGAGACCCTGACCCTGACATTGACGGTTTCCGAACCGGATGGCCACGCTTTCCAGGTAGAACACAAGTCCGGATCTTCCGGAGAGACCTGGAGCGAGAATTCCCCGGGAACCTATACCCTCAGGATCTCCGGTGCTGCGGCCGAGGAAGGAGCCCATACCGCGGTGGTTACAGCGACAGATTCCTACGGTGCCGCCTATTCCCTTTCCATCCCCTATACCATTCTCCCGAACACGCCGCCGGCCAATGCCAGGCAGTTCGAGAATATCCTGCTGAACAATGCCGAAACGCAGGCGTTCACGTTGTCGGAGTACATTTCCGATCCGGACGGAGAGACGCTTTCCTTCTCCGTGAACAATACCAACACCGGTTCGGTCCATGCGAACGTGGCCTCCGGAGCCCTTCACCTGACGGCGATCGGATATGGACTGGCGGAGATTACCGTGACCGGCAAGGATGCCAAGGGTGAGACCGCCGTCCAGACCTTCAAGGTCCTGGTACGCGATCCGGCCGTTGCCTATCAGGCCTATCCCAACCCCGTGAAGGACAACCTTTACATAGCGACAGGCCTCCAGACGGAATCGACGGAAATCGCCCTGTACACCTTTGCCGGCGGCAAGGTCTTGGAAGAGACGGTGCAGTCCAGCGCCTTCGATCCGGCGACCATCGACATGTCCCGGTGCGCACCCGGACAGTATGCGTTGACGCTCCGTTTCGGAGGGAATGAATACCGACAGACCATTATCAAGAGGTAAGCCATGACGAACAAGAGATTATTTGCCGTTATCCTGGCGGGGCTCGTCTTCCTCCAGGGACATGCCCAGGAGTCTTCCGCCCTTTCTTTCGTGTCCATCGACCGGAATCCGGCGACGGCCGCCATGGGCGGCGCCCAGGCCGTATCCGCCCTGTATAATCCCTCCGCCATCCCTTTCACGGGCAGCGATGCGGTCTTGTCTTACCAGATGTGGGCTCCCAAGACTTTCAACTCGGGAAACATGAACCTGCTCGCGGCCTTCAAGATCGGAGACAAGCTTGGAATCAGCGTCAGCGGCGCTTACCAGATGGGACAGGAATACACCCTGGTCAATGAAAGCGGAATTTCCGGGAAAACGTTCCGTCCCTCGGACATGCTGGGAGGAATCGGTGTGGGCTTTGCTTTCACCGAAAACCTGTCCGCCGGCGTTTCCGCACGGTTTGCCAGCAGCACGGTCGCATCCGGAACCTCTTACTCGGGTTTCGGGGCTGACGTTTTCGTCCTGTATCATGCGGGCGCCCTGTCCGCGACGGCCGGCGTTTCCTCCTTGGGAATGAAGGTCAAATCCGGGAATGAGTCCTATGCATTGCCGACCGCGGCCAAGGCCGGTGTCGGCTATGACATGGACCTCAGTGAGAATACGCTGAAACTCGCGGCGGATTTATCCTACTTCCTCCTGGGAGGTGTGGAAGCGGCCGCAGGCGGTGAGTTCGGATATAAGGACATGCTGTTCCTCCGGGCCGGCGCCCATATCGGAACCGGGAAGTCTCCGCTTCCGACCTATGTTTCCCTGGGAGCGGGTTTCAAGTATGCCGGCTTCCACGTGGACCTGTGCTGGCTGACCGCCAACCAGATCCTCGGAAACACCCTTCAGCTGGGTCTGGGCTACCGCTTCTGACCGTTATTCCACTTCGAACGTGAATTCCTGGTAAACAGGGGTTCCGTCCTTCGTAAAACCCTCGGCGACGGCCTTGAAACGGCCGGAATAGCCGGGGGTATTGATTTCCACCCGGTAGTCGGCGCCCTCTTCCAGTTTCAGGACGGGGTGCCAGTACAGGAGCTGGCGGAGGTCCTGGCCTTCTCCCTGCGGGACCGCGCCGGTATAGGCGACCGGATAGGCCACCCCCTGGTAGTCCACGACGCGCACGTTGGAGGGGAAGTGAAGGGCCGTGACATAGTTCTTCTTGGTGATGAAGTTCACGATTCCGTTCACCGGAGTCTTGCCGATGACGATGGCCTGGTCGTAGATGTCGATGTCTTCGATGAGCATCGCGTCGAAACCGAGCAGGAGGTCCAGGTCGCTCAGGACCACGCCGTCCATCATCACCAGGATGTTGCTGGTATTGTCATACCGTTTGTTCAGGGCGTCGGAGTAGGTGAGGAACATCTTCGGTCGTCCGTTCACGTTCCGGAGACGAAGTTCCGGAATGATTTCCACGATGATTTCCCGGACGGACGGGAAACGCGTATAGTCGTCCAGGTGGTACCGGTGCGAGGCTACTGCGCTGAGCAGCAGGTCCTCCCGGTGGGTCATGAACGTTGTCAGGGTGTCGATGCGGAGCGCCTTTTCGGACCGTAAGGCGGCTTTCCGGGCCATCAGGGCCGTCCGTTGGGCAGGGCTCAGGCACAGTTTCGGAAGACCGTCCATCTTCGGATACAGGAAGGGGCTTTCAAAGTCGATGTACCCTTCCTTCCGGTCCAGCTGGGACACTTCGCACATGAGTTCCCGGTTTCCATAGATGTTGGAGGTATGGAAGCGGATGCGGTCGTCTCCGTCATTCCGTCCGATATACACGTCGGAAGGGGACCCGGCCGATGAAAGCGTGGCGAAGGTGAGGTCTTCCTTGTCCCGGACGAGGGTGCCCCGGATCCGGGCGGAGATGATCTCGCCGTCGCTCTCGACGGACACCTCCCGGGAAAGCCGGACAGAGGCGGGAATCGCTTTCAGGAAGCGATCCGGGGTGTTTTCCCGCCTGGCGGGAAGCAGTTCGTCCTCGTGATAGACGGACAGGCTCACGGAAGCGAGCGGCCCGCCGTTGTGGAGGGTCAGGACCGCCGGCGCATTTTTCGGAAAACGCAGCCGCGTGGACAGCTCCACGGCCCCTTCCGGACCCGTTGTTTCCGGTTCCAGGGCCTCATAGGCCGCTTCGTCCAGGATTTCGATTCCGTCGGCCACCCGGGCGGCGGACGTGCTGTTGAATACGGTGAGGAGCCGGGATCCCGCCAGATAGGGCGTCCCTTCCTCGGCCGCATTGACCGCCGTATAGGCGATGAGGCGGTACGTTCCGGTCGGTGCCGTGACCGGAATCCGGAAGGAACCGGCGCCCCGGCCTTCCAATAGGCCTATTTTGGCCGTACAGGCCGTTCCGTCGGCCGATACGAGTTCTAGGTAGGCGACGGCGCTTTCGTTGGAAAAACGGCCGTTTTTGTCCAGTGCGGAGAGCGCGCACCAGACCGCATCTCCGGCCAGGTACACGGGCCGGTCCGTCGTCACATAAACCCGCTCCACTTCCGCGGCGGAGCCCAGGAGGCCGGACAGGGCCAGCAAAATCAGGGATATCGTCTTTTTCATTCCGTTTCGCTCCAATAATCAGGTTTTTCCAGCGTACCGCCGCTCCAGGTGCAGTCATAACAGTTCCGGTCGCCCCACCCATAGGGTCCTTCTTGCGTGGGATCGTAGCCTTTTTCATTCTCCTCCAGGGGGAGGTAACCGGCTTCCAAGAGCAGGCCGTACTGGTCTGCGAGGGGATAAAACAGCGGCGTTTTCGGGACGGAAATGTAATACCGGCTGTCCAGGTAAGCCCGCTTTTTCACGGCCCGGGAGAAGAGCGCATACCCGAGGACCGTTTTGTCCGGGTTGCTTTCGCAGCGGAGGTTCCCGGCGATCTCTCCGGGGTTCGGGGTGAACAGGTTGTCTCCGCCGTCCGTGTTTTCGTCCAGGTTGCGGAGGAAGCGGAAGGTTTCCTTGGAGATGGTGCTCGCCATCACGCTGATGCAGTAGCGCCGGTGGTTGCGGGTGTCGCGCCGGGAGAAGCTCATGAGCGGGAATCCGGTAAAACCGGTTTCGGTGCGGCCGGTATAATCAACCGGCACGGTCCGGTTTGTCGTGGTCGTTCTCCAACACCAGTACTTGGACATATCGACGGGGCCTTCCATGATGAATGCGCCTCTGACCGTATAGCGGGGGTAGTAATCGACGTGGAACATCCAGGCCTCCTCGTAGGTCAGGAGGATGTAGCCGGTTCCGTCTTTTCCTCCATCCACGCTGACTTCCACCGTGACGTCGTTGTCGTCGGCCACGAATTCGATATCTCCGATGACAGGCGGCTCCACGGTGCCGTTCCAATCGGAGGCATAGGTTTCCCCGAGGGCTTCGATGCACAGGCGGTAGTTGCGATCCAAGGGGGCGTTTTCGGTCGAAATCGTGAAATAGGGGTAGGGGTACCGGGACGTTCCTTCATATTTGTTGCCGGCATCGTCTTCCACCCAGACACGGGCGGTGGAAACGTCCATCCACCGGTTGCCGGCATCTACGTTCCACAAGGAGAGAAGGGAGCTCAGATAAACGGTGGACGTCCCTCCGATGCAGATGTTTCCATCTACCGCCAGCACACCTTCCGGGGCCTCTTCCAGTTCCGGGTCGTAAGGATAGATGCAGGCCGCCACACTCAGGGAGGCCGCGAGTAGGGCAAGGATCTTTTTCATCAGAACAGGATGTTGAGGTTGATGTAGGGAATCTGGGTGGCGAAGACCGAGAGCATATAGCCCCGGATCGCGCCGTACGGATTGGCCTTGAAGAAGACCGAGTAGGGATTCTTCCGGCCCGTGACGTTGTACACGCCCACCGTGATGACCGTGTGGGCGATGGCTTTCAGGTAGTGGCCCGGGTCGATGTTGAAGGCGACGTCGGCCCTGAAATAGTCCGGGATCCGGTACGCGTTCCGCTCCGAGTAGGCCATCCGGTAGGTTCCGCCATAGTAATAGATGCCCATGGGAATCGTGACCGGGCGTCCGGTGGAATAGTCCAGGTTCACCGAGAAGCTGTACCGGTGGGTGAGGGCGAAGTTCGTCACGAGCTTGAACTCGTGCGGTTTGTCGTAAGGAGCGTTGTACCAGTCGCCATGGGCCAGGGCTTCGTAGCCGCGGTCGCCCATTTCCTTCTGCCGGGCCCGGGAGTAGCTGTAGGACGCCCAGCCGGTGATCTTGCCGGTGGTCTTGCGGGCCATCAGTTCCACGCCGTAGGCGCGGCTCTTGACCGGAACGAGGTCGTCCGCCAGGTCCGGATTCATGGACAGGCTCGCTCCGGGCAGGAAATCCAGGGCCCGGTAGGCCTGCTTGAAATAAGTCTCCAGGGAGAAGTCGATGCCGGTATTCAGCTCCGTCCAATAGGCGCCCGCCGCTGCCTGCCAGCCCCAAGTGGGCCGGATCCGGTCGTCGCTGAGTTTCCAGGTGTCCATCGGAGAAACGGCGGATGTATTGGAAATCAGATGGATATACTGGGACAGGGAATTCAGGCCGGCCTTGAAGGAGAGATTCTCGGCAGGGGAGTATTTAAAGGCGAACCGGAGGTCGGGAAGGCCGTAGAATTTCCGGCTGTTGAGGGCATAGAAGGCCGACAGCCGCGCCCCGGCCTCGAAAGACAGTTCGTCCGAGGGCTTCCAGTTGTCGGAGAAATAGACAGCGGGTTCCAGGGCCATCTCGCGGGGTAGCATGCGGGCCTGGATCTTGGATTCCTCTCCGAAAGGGACCTGCGTGCCGGGGTCCAGGGCGTAACCGGTCAGGTGGACTCCCCAGGAAAGATCGTGGGAATCGCCGAGCGAGCGCTTGCGGTCCGCCCGGAGGAAGGCCTGCCGGATCCGGGTGTCCAGGTCATAGGCGCCGCCCACCCACTGGTGGGCCGACACGCGGTTCTTGTACTGGTCGTAACCGCCGCTCACGTTCAGCCTGCCTTCTTCCGTCCGGTGCATCCAGGCCAGGGATGCGTTGAGGTTCCCGTACCGGAAAGTCGTGTCGCCGCCGAACGAGAAGCGGTCCTGGGCATAATAGGCGTTGGCGCGGAGGGTGTTGTCGTCGTCGAAGCGGTGGGTAATGCCCAGGTTCGCATCCGTGAAGCCGGCGCTGCCGCCCGCATAGGCGCTCTCTTTCGGAAGGTGTTTGAGAATCCAGTCGGAATAGGTGGTGCGCGCACCCGCGATGATGGAGGTTTTTCCCTTATGCAGAGGACCTTCCACATGGAGGCGGCTGGTCAGGAGGCCGATGCCCGCCGATCCGCGCCAGCGCTGCATGTCCCCGTCCTTGCCGGTCACGTTCAGGACCGAGGAGACGCGTCCGCCGTACTCGGCCGGAATGGAACTCTTGTACAGTTCGATGCCGTCCACGATGTCCGGATTGAAGGCGGAGAAGATGCCGAACAGGTGCGAAGGGTTGTAGATGGTGTTCCCGTTGAAGAGGATGAGGTTCTGGTCGGCGCTGCCGCCGCGGACGTTGAATCCGCCGGAAGCCTCGCCCACGCTCTTGATGCCCGGGAGAGTCAGGACCGCCTTGATGACGTCTCCTTCCCCGAAGGCCGAAGGGATCTTGCTGACCGTCTTCACGCTCACCTTTTCCACGCCCATCTCCGTGTTCCGGTGCTGGGCCATGCTCTCGGCCGAGACGACAGCTTCCTTGAGCATCGTCACCTTGTCGGGCATCACGACATTCAGGCCGCCGTCGGAATGGACCTGGACGCGGAGGGCGAGGTCCTCTTTGCCTTCGGCGCTGAAATTCAGGACGTTCTCGCCGCCGGGAATGTTGATGCGGTACTGGCCTTTCCGGTCGCTGCGGGTGTAAGTCTTGGTGGCGTCGTCAAAGACGACCACCCCGTACAGCGGATCGCCGGTTTCGGCTTCCGTAATGGTGCCGCGGACGGTCTTCAGGGGCGTCCCCTTGTCCATGGAGGGGTCGCCGACGGTATAAACCTTGTTCCGGTAGGTGGCGAGAAGGGTGCTTTCCACATACTGGACGACGGTCGTATCTTGTTTCTGCTCGGCGAAATACCGGTCCGGCAGGCCGTTTCCGGTGCCGGGAAGGTCCGCCTCGGCGACCTTTCCTCCGGGGGCCGTGTCGCCATGGGCGTGCCAGGTGACGGCCTTGTAGTTCAGGGATGGGGCCCCGGGGGCCGCCTTGAGCCGTTTGTTGAGGTTGCGCCGGTTGATTTTTTTCAGCGCCCCGTTTTCCAGGACGTAGAAAGATTCCATCAGGAAGAAGTAGTTCGGAACATCCGGGTCGAACGCGGGATCCTCGTATCCGATGAGCAGCAGGCCGCCGTTGTTTCCGTCGAAGCGGAGAAGCTTCTTCACCCGCCGGAACAGGGGAGCCTCCCCGTCCCGGAGGATTTCGAAGAATCCCTCCTCCGCGTCCGGATAACCCAGGTAGCGGAGGTTGACGAACTCCTTGCGGTCCATCGTGAACCAGGCCACCTGGTCGCGGAACACGACCATGGGGCTGGCCTCTTCCAGGGGCTGGACCTGCAATTCCTGCTGGACCGCATCGACATTCATCAGGACGTCCTGGTACAGCTTTCCGTTGTACAGGACATCGCCCCGTTTGAATTCCTTGCGGTCCCAGTAATACGTCCCGTTGAATTTGAAAGGATAGAGACTCGGCAGCTTTCCGCGGAAGATTCCGGAGTAGGTGCTCTCGGACTCCTGGGCGGCGCTGCCGATTCCCAGTGCCAGCAGGGAAACCAGCAGCAAAAGGGTCTTTCTTACCATAGGAAATTGTTGAAAGGATAGCGGCCGGCATGGATTTCGGCCACCATCTTGTACAGGTCGTTGCGGAGTTTGTCGATGCCGGTTCTCTCCTTGGCGGAGATGAAGATGCAGGGCGTTTTCTCCTGCGCGATCCAGCTGTTCTTCAGTTCGTCCAGGGTGCGGTTCTTCGCCTCCTTGGGCGTGAGGGAGAATTCGTCATAGGGCTCGTAGGTGTAGGCATCGACCTTGTTGAAGACCACGAAGACGGGCTTGTTCGCCGCTCCGATGTCCCGGAGGGTCTGTTCCACCACCTGCATCTGCTCTTCGAAATCCGGGTGCGAGATATCCACCACATGGACGAGGATATCGGCCTCCCGGACCTCGTCCAGGGTGCTCTTGAAGGCCTCGACGAGCTGGGTGGGCAGTTTCCGGATGAAGCCGACGGTGTCCGACAGCAGGAAGGGGACGTTCTCGATGACCACCTTCCGGACGGTCGTGTCCAGGGTGGCGAAGAGCTTGTTCTCCGCGAAGACGTCGGATTTCGCAAGGAGGTTCATCAGGGTGCTCTTGCCCACGTTGGTGTAGCCCACGAGCGCCAGGCGCACGAGACTGCCGCGGTTGCTCCGCTGGGTGGCCATCTGCCGGTCCACCTTCTTGAGGTCTTCCTTCAGCTTGGAGATCCGCTGCTTGACGATCCGGCGGTCCACCTCGATCTGGGTTTCACCCATCCCGCCGCGGGTGCCCATACCGCCCCGCTGCCGCTCCAGGTGGGTCCACATGCCGGCCAGTCGCGGCAGCATGTATTGATAATGAGCCAGTTCCACCTGCATCTTCGCGTAGGAGGTCTTGGCCCGCTGGGCGAAAATCTCCAGGATCAGGCTGGTCCGGTCGATGACGTCGCTGCACTCGATGAGCTTCTCGATGTTGCGCTGCTGCGTGCCGGTAAGCTCATCGTCGAAGATGACGTATTGGATTTCGTTCTCTTCGCAGTACTCCTTGATCTCCTTGAGTTTTCCCGTTCCGATGTAGGTGGCCTTGTCCGGCCGGTCCATCCGCTGCATGAACATCTTGTCGCCGACGGCCCCGGCGGTTTCGGCCAGGAACTGGAGTTCGTCCAGGTACTCCTGGACCTTCCGCTCCCCTCCTTTTTCTAGGACGACACCGACGAATACCGCTTTCTCTGTCTTGTATAGGCTCATTCTCTCTTTAAATCGTTTACCTGGTCCAATCTTGCAAAATTACGCATTATTTTTCCCTTGGCAAAGGGTATAGACGAAGGTGGCGTCCGGAGAGACGACGCTTCGGAAGCGTGCCGCGGCGGCTTCGGGGGAGAAGAGCAGGTCCGGGAGGAGGTCGGTGAGTCCTTCTCCGGTCCATTTCAGGAAGGCCTCCTTGCGGGTCCAAAGCGTGCAGAAGGCCACTTCCGGCCGCACTGCCGCCAGAATGGCCTCCCGTTCCCGGGGGTTGAAGCAATGGTCGAGGAGGTCCCTGTCCAGGGGTGTCGTCACCGTCTCGACGTCACATCCGACCGGAGCGTCGCCCACGACGCAGAGGGCGGCCCGGGAACAGTGGCTCAGGTTGAAGTGGATGTGGGGATAATCCCGGAGGAAGGGTTTTCCGTGGGGACCGAATGCGAGCACCGGCGGCTCCGTGATGCCGTACTCTTTCGCAAGCGCCTCCTGCAGCAACAGGAAGGCGGCGAGGGAGAGTTTACGGTCACTTTCGCGCAAAAAACGGAGTGCAGCTTCGCGCCGCTGGGAACTTACTCGATTCAGTGCCAGGTCGATATTCAATTCTTCCGGGTGAGTGTTCAGATAGATCACATTGCAAAAATAGAATAATTTATCTATTTTTACCAAATTGTTCGGCACATGCCGTCAGAAACACAAACAATTAGACCACAGATCGTCATGAGATTTCCCCTCTCCCAAAGCCAGCAGGGTATCTACTATGCCTGTGTAACTTCTTCCGAAACCCCGACGAATTACCAGAACCCCGTCCTGTTCGACCTTCCCTCGGACGTGGACCTGGAAAAAGTCCGGAGCGCCGTTTATGACGCCCTCTGCGCCCATCCGTCCCTGGCCTCCCGCATCGTCGTGGACGAGGAGGGGACGCCCTGGGTGGAAAGCGGCAGTTTCCTGCCCAAGGAGGAGGCGGTTCCGGTGATCACCGTCCGTACGCTGGACGAGGCGGAGCCCGCCCTGGGTGCCGCCATGGACATCCATGGGGAACGGCTGTATCGCTGCGCCATCTATCAGGGGGCCGAAGGAGCCGCCTGGCTGTATGTCGATTTCCACCATATACTTTGCGACGGATTCTCCCTCGTGCTGATGCTGCGGGAGATCGAGCGCTGCTTCAACGGGAAGAAACCTGCCGGCGAGTGGGTCGATGGCGGGACCATCGCCCAGGAGGAAGAGGCGCTGCGGGCCGACGAGGCCCGGATGGCCGAGGTGCGGGACTGGTATGCGAAGACCTTCTGCGATGCGGCCGAGACGGATTCCCTGCCGCTGCCGCAGAGCACGCAGGCCGGTACGCCGTCCCGGATGAATTACAAGCATTTCCCGCTGAACATCGCCAAGGAAGACATCCAGGAGATCTTGCGCAAATGGGATGTCGGCGAAAGTACGCTGATGCAGGCGGCCTGGGGCTTGCTCCTGGCGGCCTACAGCGCCGAGGACAAGGCCTCTTACTGCACCGTTTATTTCGGCCGCAGCGACCGTCGCACCCTGTCCACCGTCACGATGATGGTCCATACCCTGCCCGTGTTCGTCCAGGCGGGCGGGGACACACCGCTGGGCGATGTGTTCACGGCGCTTTCCGACCAGATGCAGAAAACCCAGGACATGCAGTTCTACGCTTATCAGGACGCCGTGAAGGATCTCGGCCTGAACAACCAGGTCGCCTTCGTGTACCAGGGCTCCGTCCTGAACAGCAAGCGCGGCCTGCATTTCGGGGAGAGTCCCGTGCATTACGAGGATCTGCGGCAGCCTGCGCCGGGCTGGAAGCTGTGTGCCGAACTGTTCGAGACCGATGGCGTCTATTCCCTCAAGATCGCCTATGACAGCGCCGATTACGCGGATACGTTCATGGAAGAGCTTGCCAAGAGTTACGAGGCGGTCCTCCATTCGATGATGACGGCAGAAACCGTGAAGGAACTGGAATACGCCACGCCGGAGCAGGTGAAGTGGCTGGACGGACTGAATCCCGGACTCCAGTCTCCGGACGCCCTCCCGACCCTCGTGGAGCGTTTCCGCCAGCATGTCGCCGAGCGGCCGGACGACATCTTCTGCGTGGCCGGTGACAAGCGGCTCACCTTCGCCGAGGTGGACCGGCTTACCGACAGCATCGACCCGTCCTATACCGTCCGCTGCGGGGAGCGCGTGGTGGGATTCTCCGTCCCCCGCGACGAGAGGATGGTGCTGGCCCCCCTTTCCATCGCCAAGGCCGGCCTCACGTCCCTTCCCCTGGACAGCAGCTATCCCGAGGAGCGGCTTTCCTTCATGAAAGAGGATGCATCGGCCTATGACGGCGACGACGCCCTCGTGATCCTGTACACCAGCGGTACCACGGGGACGCCCAAGGGCGTGATCCTCACCGAGAAGAATTTCCGCGTCTTCGCGGACTACAATACCCGGAACATCCACCTGGATGCCGGCTCGCGCTACGCCCCCTATGCCGGTTACGGTTTCGACGCCTTCCAGATGGACCTCTGGAGCTGCGTCTGGGCCGGCGCGACCATTTACATCATCCAGGACGACATCCGCTTCGATCTTGCGGGGCTCAACGACTATCTGGCGAAGGAAGGGATGACCCACGTTTTCATGACTACCCAGATGGCCACCCAGCTGGCGCTCAATTTCCCCGACATCCCGGGCCTGAAGTGGCTGGGAACGGGCGGAGAGAAGCTCATGAGCCTGGATCCGCCGTCCTATGCCCTGCTCAACGCCTACGGACCCACGGAAACGACCGTGTACGTGTGCAGCCACTATGTCGATAAGAACGAACCCAATATCCCCATCGGCAAGCCCAATGGCGACGTGGAACTGTTCATCGTCAACCGCTATGGGAAGCAGCTCCCCTGGGGCGCCTCGGGCGAACTGATCATCGCCGGACCGCAGGTGGCTGCCGGCTATCTGAACCAGCCGGAGAAGACGGCCGCCGCTTTCGTGGACTGGAATGGCAAGCGGGTGTACCGCACCGGCGATATCGTCCGCTACCGCGAGAACGGGGACATCGAATTCGTGGGCCGGAAGGACGGCCAGGTGAAGATCCGCGGTTTCCGCATCGAACTCAAGGAGGTGGAGGCGGTCATCCGGGAGTTCCCGGGCATCAAGGACGCCACGGTGCAGGCCTTCGAGTATCCGACCGGCGGCAAATACATCGCCGCCTACGTCGTGTCCGACGAGAAGGTCGATGTCAAGGCCCTGAACGCCTTCATCATGGACCGGAAGCCGCCCTACATGGTCCCGGCGGCCACGATGCAGATCGACGCCATCCCGCTGAACCAGAACCAGAAAGTGAACCGCCGCGCCTTGCCCGAACCGGTCATCGGCGCCGGCATCGAGGCGGAGGAAGAATCCAACGCCCCGCTCAATGTCCTGGAGCAGCAGCTCAAGGACATGGTCGCCTCCGTCGTGAATACCGACGCCTTCGGCCTGACGACGGACCTCCGCATGGCCGGACTGACCTCCATCCTGGCGATCAAACTGGCCACGCAGATCTACAAGCGATTCGGCGTCCAGCTGGATTCTAAGCTCCTCGCGGGCGGCGGAAGCATCCAGACGATCGAAAACGAGATTCTTGCGCAGACCGTCCTTTCCGGGAACGTCGCGGCTCCCGCCGGATCCCGGGAGGAGGCCGCCGCGGACGCCGTCCCTGCGTCCGTCCCGCTGTCCTACTCCCAGACGGGCGTGTATTTCGAGTGCATGAAGAATCCGATGTCCACGCTGTATAACACGCCTATGTGCCTGCATCTTCCCGATGACGTCACGGTCGATGCCCTGCGCGCGGCGGTGCAGAAAGCCGTGGCGAACCATCCGGCCCTCTTTGTCCAGTTCACCACCGATGAAACGGGCGTCGTCCAGGTCATGGGCGACCGCGAAGCGCCGGTGGAGGTGGAGGAGTACACGATGACCGAAGAGGAGGCCGACGCCTTCCGCCAAGGCTTCGTCCATCCCTTCAACCTCGCGAAGGAGCGTCTCTTCCGCTATGCCATCATCAAGACCGAAAAGAACCTGTACCTGTACTGCGACATTCATCACCTGGTGTGCGATGGCTATTCCTACGACCTTTTCATCCACGAACTCTGTGACCTCCTGGACGGAAAGGAAATCGAACCGGAGATGTGCAGCTACGCGCAGTTCGTCACCGAGCAGAAAGCAGCCGAGCAGGGCGAAGACTTCGCCGCCTCCGCCGCTTTCTTCCAGGAGCGCCTCGCCGATGTGGAGAGCGTGACGGAAGTGGCTCCGGACCTGACCAATCCCCGGCCGCAGGGAGAAAACGGCCGCGTGTTCGAACCCCTCGTGTGGAAAGACGCCGAGCAGCTGGCCAAGGCCCAGGGCGTCAATCCTTCCGCCGTCCTGCTGAGCGCCGTCTTCTACAGCCTGGCCCGTTTCTCGGGCAGCGACGACGTGTGCATCACCACCATCTCCAACGGCCGCAGCAACCTGAAGGTGTCCAATACCATGGGCATGTTCGTGAACACCCTGGCGCTCCGT
>ODAI014805661.1_pt1 | contig 22242 bp, 19 predicted proteins | sample 1539321 | NCBI WGS metagenome assembly ODAI01 (sample SAMN02144231, study PRJEB22623) | gut metagenome | biome: sheep rumen | host: Ovis aries | place: New Zealand | reverse complement strand
ATCCTGGTGTCAATGATGCAGGCGAGGCAAATGGAAGCTGGGGCGAGGCTACCTACTGGCACTTCTGCAGCAACACTGACTTCATTGGTATGGCTGCCGGCTATAAGGACGGTAAGGACTGGACATGGGATCCCAGCGTGACTGGTACTGTCTGGGGCAACATGGGCTATCTGCCTGGCGACGGTAAGTCTGTTGGTACTTCTGGCAACGGCCAGTGGTGGGGTGTCACTTCTTCTGAGGAGTTCAATGGACAACTCCAGCATACAGAGGATAACACTAACCATGGCGACGGCGACCTGAATGCCTACATGACATTCGGTACCGATGGTATCCTGAAGGCTTACAATGCTGCTGGTGAGGTCATTCGTTCTTCTGCTTACGAGTTCGTACCTGTTGATAATAGCGACTGGAAGATTGCAGACCTGAAGACTACTTCTATCCTGTGGCCATACGAGATCAACTCTGGTGGTAACATTCCTGGAACCTACGAGGTGGTTTATATGACCGGAGACAAGATGACGCTGGTTTATCCTGACGGTGGTTCTCAGGGTGGTTGGGGCGAAGCCTCGTTCTGGCACTTCATGGCTAAATAAAGTCTGATATAAGCTTCATTTTATACAGTCCGCCTCACAGCTCAGCATGCTGTGGGGCGGATTTCTTTTTGATTTATTTGGCACTTTCAGATAATTGTCGTACTTTTGCAGGTTAGAATAGAAATGAAGACCATCATGAAATATTGGAACGCAGGACTGACAATACTCTTGGGTATTGGCATCTTTCTGTTTTGGTATGTCAGTTATCCTTTTGCGCTGACTTATCAGGAACAATACCAGCTGTTCCTGTTTACATCCGACTATTTCGTTGAACGCGTTTCCATAGTAGGAGGTTTTGCAGACTATATTGCCGACTTCTTCGTGCAGTTCTATTATGTCCCCTGGATGGGAGCATTGTGCATAGCCTTGTTGTCTATGGCCTTACAGCTGTTGACGTTACAGGTGATGAAGCGGTTTGTGGCTGAAGGCCGTTCCCTTGCATTCAGTCTTCTGAGCTTTATCCCACCGGTACTGATGGTTCGGCTGATGGGTGACGAGAGCGTGCTCCTTACCTATATGGTATCAATGGTCCTGGTGCTGTTGGCTGTTTGGCTTCTGGCTCAGATAAAGTGGTATTGGGAACTGTTGCTGATACCGCTGATTTACTGGTTGACGGGACCTATGTGCTGGCTTTACGTGGCATTACGTATGGTACAGGTGATTGTCCTTGGAGCGAGAGGGTGGAACCGTGCTGGACTGTGTGTCGTGCTGCCGTTGTGGCTGTTGGCTACAGAATGTCTGGCTTATGTCACGGTTATGCAGCAGTGGCCTCCGGAAGCTGTCCTTTTCTATATCAATTACTATCGCACACCAATGCAGATGCCCCTGCTCATGGCACTCATACCTTTAGTCGTGGTTATTGTTGTCTTGCTCGCGCGCGTACATATAAATATTAAGGTAGGTACAGGTATTGCCGTTATAGCCTTGATAGCCGCTGTTGTCTATGTGCCTTCAGGTTTTGATACAGAGAAATATGAACTCATACGTCAGGACCAGCTGATACGTGCCGGGCAGTGGGATAAAATCATCGAGCGTGCAAAGACTCATGTGGTAAGAACTACATTCTGGTCAAACAGTGTTAATCTGGCGCTTTCACAGAAACGTCAGTTGGCAGAGCAGATGTTCAATTACTATCAGAGTGGTGAAGATGCTCTTGTTATGCGTCCTTATCGTGACCTGACAAGTAACTTGCCGACAGCAGAAGCTTATTACCGTCTGGGTCTTATTAATTCTGCCCAGCGTTATATGTTTGACATTCAGGAGTCAATTATGAACTTCAAGAAGAGTGGACGCTGCACGAAGCGCATAGCCGAATGCATGTTGATAAATGGTCATTACAAACCAGCAGCCAAGCAGTTGAATATATTGAAACATTCACTCTTCTATCGTAGTTGGGCAGAGCAGATGGAACAATGTCTCTACAAAGACAGCATGGTAGATGCCATACCAGAGTATAAACGGTTGCGCCAGTTACGTTTTAAGGATGACTTCCTGTTTAGTTATGGTGAGATAGAAAAGATCTTCGGTTTGTTGTTCGTCAATAATTCCGACAACAAGATGGCGCTGGACTATTTCCTGGCCGAACAGTTACTGAAGGGAAATATGCAGGACTTTATGCATTACCTCTCGTGGGCCCAGCAATATGGTGGCTATAAGTACATGCCTGAAGGCTATCAGGATGCTGTAAGGTCCATACAGACACAAGGTCGTCAAGGTGGTAAATATGCCAATTATGTACAACGTATGATGAATAGTAAACAACAATGAGAAGTCGGTTCACATACATCATATTATTCATGTTGTTGGTTGCCTCATGTTCAAGAAAACCAACCGATGCACAGCAGCTCAGTGAGTTGCCAAAGATTTATCCTGACTATATAGGGGTGACGATACCTGCTGACATTGCTCCACTTAATTTTGCGATGGCAGACGAGCAGACAACCTGTATTGACGTTATTGTCAAGGGGGCTGAAGGTGGTGAACTGCATAGTAATGGTGAGGAAACTGATTTTGATATCGACGAGTGGCATGCATTAACTGAGCAGAACCGTGGCAGTAAACTGTCTGTTACTGTGTGTGCCGAACAGCAAGGACAATGGAAGCAATATCAGGCATTTGATATTTTTGTCAGCACTGACAGCTTGGACGATTGGGGCGTCACTTATCGCCGTATATCTCCAGGTTATGAGGTTGGTGGAAATATCGGCCTCTATCAGCGTAACATCCATACGTATGATGAATATCCTATTCTTTTGGAGTCTGCCGTTCCTGGCCGTTGCTTTAATTGTCATACCCCTAACCGTACAGACCCTCGTCAACTGACCATGCAGATACGTGGAGAGGGTGGGGGAACCATGGTGCAGATAGACGGTGAGCAACGTTGGCTGAACACGAAGACAGACTCGACGAAGGCCGCAGGTAGTTATGCTTATTGGCATCCGTCAGGAAACTATTGTGCTTATGCAACAAATACCGTTCACCAAAGTTTCTTTGTGGGTAAAGGCCAACGTATAGAGGCATATCATGAATTTAGTAATATCGTGGTGCTTGATGTGCGCAGTAATGAGCTGATTCTTTCACCTCAGTTGATGACAACCAGTCATTTGGAAATCTTCCCTGCCTTCTCTGCTGACGGCAAGTCCCTCTATTATAGCACGTCAGATTCTTGCCGCGTACCGGCAGAGTATGAGAAGGTGAAATGTTCGCTTTGCCGTATTCCTTTCGATGCGGAGAAGGGACAGTTTGGTGAGGTGGTGGATACCTTACTTAATGGACCGATGATGGATAAGAGTTTTACGCTGGCACGTCCGTCATACGATGGTCGGTGGCTCATGTATTGCCAGACCAGTCGCAGTAATTTCCCTGTCTTCCATAAAGATGCAGACCTCTGGCTAATGGATTTGCAGACCGGTGAGACACGTTCCATAGACGAAGCGAATAGTGATGATACGGACAGTTACCATAACTGGTCAAGTAATTCCCATTGGTTTGTCTTTACATCGAAACGAGAAGATGGTATGTATGGCCGGCTGTATATTGCCCATATCGGTGCAGACGGAAAGGTTGGCAAGCCGTTCCTATTGCCTCAGCGCCAGCCTCGTAAGTACTATCGTGACATGATGGACTCCTATAATGTGCCCGACTTTACCAAAGTCAAGGTTGATTTCAATGTACGTGAAGCCCATCGACAGGTCTATGCCAACGAACGTGTTCCCGTAACAATCAGAAAATAAAATAAAAATCAAAACCAATATGAAGAAACTAATCTTTTTTATGATGTCATTGGCTGCTGTCACATTATTTGTTAGTTGTGAACAACAGCAGAGTAAGAATTGGTGTCGCATCCATGGCACCGTAATTGGTCCTGAGTATGAAGGCAAGCGTATCTTCCTTGTGCCGTTGAATGGTCCTGCTACTGCGGAGACTGTTGACAGCATGGAGGTAAAGGATGGTAAGTTTGAGTTTATGCCCGACTCACCACAGATATATAAGATACTGATGGACTATCATTACCGTTATGCAACCCAGACCCTGCTGGTTATTGCGGAGCCTGGTGATATTTCTGTAGTTATTGATACAGTCAGTCATGCCAGCGGTACCAAGCAGAATGACTCTTTGGAGGCCTGGAAAACTGTTACAGAGACATTCAGATTTAAGTCTGGCCAGATGAGCAAACGCGCTTTGGATGCACGCTCAAGTGGTAATATCGCACTTTCCGATAGCATTAATGCTGAACTACAGGCCATGAGACTGGCTTACAAACAGTTCTCTCGTAGGATGTCTGCTAACATGGAGAAAGGTTTGCTGCATGACTTCCTGGATGAGCACTTCCCTCTGACCTATAAGCGTACGATGCCTGACGGAACGGTTGTTGAGATGGATGCAGACACGAATGAGCCAGTTAAAAAATAAACTTTGGCCTTGGTTGCTGTCATTGCTTTTTGGAATGGCGGTCTTCCTGTTCTGGTGGCAACGATATCCCTTTGCCCTCAGCTATCATGAGCAGTTCCAGCTGTTCCTATTCGATAGTGACTATCTGGCAACTCGTTTGGCCGAGCCAGGCGGGATAGCCCGTTATTTGTCTGAATTCCTTGTTCAGTTCTATAATAATGTAGTTTTCGGAGCAGTCATCATCGCTTTGTTGCTGGTGCTGATGCAGCGTTTAGTGTGGCGACTGATGGACCAGCAGAACAAAACGTGGTACCCGTTAAGTTTCCTGCCTTCTCTGGTAACCTGGTATATGATGGGAGATCAAAGCTTGTTGCTGGCATTCCCACTTGCCTTGATAATGGTATTGTCAGTGATGGCTTGTGTGAAAAGTTTAGGGATGAAACGCTTAAGCGTTGTTGCACTATGCCTGCTGATACTGGTACCGTTGGTCTATTGGGTTTGTGGGCCTGTTGTACTCATGTTAGCCGTCTATCTGCCATTATCTGGGCAGAAACCGATACTACGTGATGCCCTCTTGTCTGTAGCTGCTGTTGTCTATGGAGTGTTATGCATCTTGTTAAGTAGCCTGATTGTCCCATATACGGTATCCCAACTGTTCTGCGGACTGGGGTACTATCGTTTCTTTGAGTCTTTCATGCTGCTGATGATTCTGCTGCAACTCTTATTAGTAGCATTGCCACTATGTGGACGTTTCTTGCCTGAGATTAAAGTGGGCAAGGCACATTACACTCTATTAGGTGTGCAGGTGGTGGCGCTGACGGTGCTGATGCTGGCTGTTGTGCCAACAAACTACGATGCCAAGACCTATGAGTTGATAGAGTATGACTATCTGGTGCGCACTCAGCAGTGGGATGCTGTGATAAAGAAGGCAGAACAACAGACGCCAGACCTTCCCATGAGTGTCTGTGCTACTAACCTGGCACTGGCAATGAAGGGAGAACTGACAACGCGGGCATTCGACTTCTATCAACGTGGCGGTCAGGGCCTGCTGCCACCATTCGAGCGTAATTATACCACAACACTCGTGACAGGTGAGGCATATTTCCAGTTAGGTCTGGTAAACACTGCCCAGCGTTTTGCCTTCGAAGCCATGGAGGCCATACCTAATTATAATAAAAGCGTGCGTTGTGTCCGTCGTCTGGCTGAGACCAATCTTATAAATGGTAATTATGAGGTGGCACGAAAGTACCTGAAGATGCTTGAGAAAACCATGTTCTATGGTAAGTGGGCTCAGCGTACAGAGGCTTTACTTGGTCAGGAACAACAAATTAATAACCATCCATTATATGGTAAGATGCGTAAGAAACGTATCAAGGAAGATTTCCTGTTTAGCGACCGTGAGTTGGATAAGATTTGTGGTCAGTTATTAATGGCAGACAAGGATAATACCTTGGCTTTGCAGTATTTGCTGATGTTTCCTGTGCTTGACCGTGATTTAAACCGTTTTATGAACTATATGATGTTTGTTTCTCAGACACATCCCGGGTATTCACCGCGTATTTGTCAGGAGATGGTAACATTTGCCTATGCCAGCAGGAAGCAGCAACCACCGCAAGGTGTTGTTCCAGAAGCCATGTTACAGCAGTTTAATCAGTTCATGCAGGCTTATCAGCAGGGCGCAACAGAGATGTTCAGACACAGCACATGGTACTATCTGATGGGAAAGTGAATGAAGGAGGATGACAGTATGAGAAAAAAAAGTGAGATATGGAGGTTCTTGCCGTTGGTTTGCCTCATTATAGTCTTTGGTTGTTCTGAGCGTCCCAAGGATGTACGACAGTCAGATCAGTTACCTGCAATTTTTCCAGACTATGTTGGTGTTACCATTCCTGTTGGCATAGCACCCTTGAACTTTACTATGGGCAGTGAAGACTTTGACTGTATGGATGTCATAGTAAAGGGAGCCAAAGGTGGTGAGTTGCATGCTAATGGTGAGGAAGCCTGTTTTGACATAGACGAGTGGCATGAACTCGTGGAACAAAACAAGGGTTCAGAACTGACCGTTACCGTCTGTCAGCTGAAACAAGGTGTATGGACGCAATATAAAGACTTCAGTATTCACGTTAGTCCGTATGCACTTGACGAATGGGGTGTTACCTATCGTCGTATCGCTCCTGGCTATGAGGTCTATAGTCATATGGGATTATATCAACGTGACCTAAGTTCATTTGACGAAGATGCTATCATCGTGAACACTCAGGCGCCGGGCATGTGTGTCAACTGTCATACCAGCAATCGTACTAATCCTGATCGTTTTGTATTTCACGTACGTGGGGAGCACGGAGCAACGATGATACAACGTGATGGGAACCGTGAGTGGTTGCAGGCCAAGAATGAGCTGTTGGGCGGTTCGATGGTTTATCCTTATTGGCATCCTAATGGAAAATATTGTGCTTTCTCCACCAATCAGACACGCCAGGGCTTCCACATCACGCTGGATCCAAAGCAGCCAGCAACAAATCAGAATCGTATTGAGGTGTTCGACTTGTCGTCCGATATCTTTGTATATAATGTGGAGACCCATGAGACACTTCGTGATTCGCTTGTAATGACTCCAGACTGGTCAGAGAACGTGCCGGTTTTCTCACCTGATGGGCGTACATTGTATTATATGACTTGTCTGCAGAAGGAATACCCGATGGATTTCCGTGAAGAGAAGTACAACCTATGTAAGATTGATTTCGACCCGGATAAGGGACGCTTTGGCAATAAGGTTGATACACTGTTCAATGCTGTAGCTCGTGGTAAGAGCCTTACTTGGCCACGTCCCTCATATGATGGCAAGTATTTGCTGTTTACGCTGATGGACTATGGTTATTTCTCTATATGGCATGAGGAGAGTGAACAGTGGCTCTTGAACTTAGAGACTGGTGAGGCACGTGCCATTGACGAGATTAACAGTCCTCGTGCAGACAGTTATCATAACTGGAATGTCAATTCCCATTGGGTGGTGTTTACGTCACGTCGTGGAGACGGACTCTATTCGCGTCTCTATTTCACTTCTGTTGATGATCAGGGACATTTTACTAAACCGTTCCTGTTGCCACAACGCCATCCTCGTCAGTACGAAGAACGTTCCGTATATTCATTCAATACCCCAGACTTTACCAGCCGTAAAGTAGATTTCGATGCGCGTCAGGCTGGACATGAGATACTTTCAGACAAGCGTATAGAAAGTAAGTAGGGCTATTTGAATGGTTCGGCAGTCTTCTTCATCGCCTTGCTAACGTCTGTTGCATCAAAAGGTATGCGGCCCGTAGCCAGTTCCGGTGCATTAAATGACTTGAGGAAAGTATCATAGAATGTCGGTGACTGCTGTGGCAGGCAGAAAGGCTTGTGTGCACGTCCCTGCTTATCCACATAACAGAAATAAGGCTTGCCGTAAAGTCCATCGTCACGTTTGGAAGCAAAGACAAACCATCGTGAGTTGCTTGACCAGGAATGGTAGGTGTCACTCATGTCTGAATTGACAATGGCTAAGCTGTCAATCACTCCTGTCTGCATGTCTATCATGCGCAGGTCACTCTCACGATGCCAGATGGGGAACGTACCATAGTCTTGTACAGTAAACAACAGATGCTGTCCGTCTGGTGATATGCGTGGATGACAGACACTGTATTTCCCAGGTTGCGGCATAGCTGCTCCAGAGAAGACTGTATCTACCTCTTCACCCAACGTTCCTGTATTCTCATCAAACGGGATACGAACCAATGCATATTGCAGTTTCTTTAGCTCCATGGGTAATGACACCATTGGCGCCGCACAATAATAGATATACTTCCCGTCAGGTGAGAAAGTAGGGAAGGTCTCCAATACAGCAGAGTCGCAGAGTAATTCTGAACGTATGATACGATTCTCTTTGAGGTCTGCTACATATACGTCAGACTTCGAGTCATATACTTCCAAGCGTTTTTCTTTCTTTGAATGGAAAGCAGGTATGATGACGTTTGTAGAGAAGGTGATGTAGCGTCCGTTAGGGGAGAACCCGAAATAGACCGAACCGCTGACCATATCGTCTGTCTTAATATTCAGCTTGCGAAGATTGCCATTTTCATTAAGAATAGCTCCTCCTTCCTTGCCACGCACATAGAGCATTGAGAGGTTTGGGTTCTGGCTGCCTGTGGTATGACAGTTCATGCAACGGTTCTCTTGTAGGCGATAATCAGTCAGTATAGCCTCGTCAAAATTCTCTATACAGCGTTGTTTCAGTTGAATGTTGTTCCATACTTCGTAGTCAGGTTCTATCAGTCGATATGTCAGCCATGGGTCAAGCTTGTCCTCTACCACGTACCAATGGAATGGCTTGTATTGAATCCACTGTCCGTTTATGAGTGCCGTCACAGTAATGGTGATGTCTTTATTCTGCTCAAGTAATTGATGCCAGTCATTTTCGTTAAAGACTACTTCTTCGCCATTTGTGTTTATTGTTATGTCGCCAGCCTCAACGTTTACAGCTTCAGCACCACGGACAAGGAAATTCAGTGGTGCTATATTGATAGGAATAGTTACTTCTGTATAGTCAGGATAGATGGGTGGCAGGTCGTTGGTCTGTTGTACGTTCTCCGGTGTAGGAGTACAGGCCACCCATGTCAGCATGACAGTTAGAAAAATGATGATATGTTGTTTCATTGTATTTTTGGTTTTGTCGCTTTGTCATAGTAATACCAATAGGTTCCCTTGAAACGCGGATGCCCACGTTGCTCGTTGTATTGTGCAAAGCGTTGCAACACATCTTCTCTTTTGATGTATTGTCGCCATTGCTCTTCCGGAGCATGACTGGCTGCCAGCCATATACATAGTGCCTCTTGGTACAGTGTGTTATCAAGACTACGTCCCATATCTGTACAGTATCGGTCATAGTCGCGTTTGAAATTCTGCACGTCCTTCAGCAACAGGTTGCTGCATAGGATGTAGTCCAATGCCACTCTGTTGTTGGGGTTGGAGTCCAGTAACTGCATCATGATGTTGTGAGCGTTGTCACCTAATGAAATGGTGTCTTTGCGATTGACAAATTGGGCTTTCGTCTTGTATTGCTCTGCAGATGGTGCGTTCTGCGCCCATTTACGCAAGGTAATAGTCTTGTCCAATATACCCAGATATTTCCTTGTAGCAGCACTGTCCCCGCTTACAATGGAACATTCAGCCAGACGCTTAATCATACGGATGTTACGATTATTGTGTGAAAAGACATGCCCCATCATGGCAGCTCGTTCCGTATAGGTCATATCCCCCAAAGCCCAGTATAGCTCATTCATGTTCTTGATAGTGAAAATAGGCGTCTCTGGACCAATGGCATAAAAGGTTCCCAGTTCTGGCCTGTCGAAGTGCAGGAGAGTCTCTGGCAGGTGATTACGCTGGGCTTGCACAAGGTAATAGAAAAATAGCATCTCTGATGTGCGTTGTGAGTCGTTTTCTACTATACTGACTACTTTGTCCCAGTTGCCGAAGTAATACTCACAATCTACAGACAGTTGTCGCTCCACAAACCAGTTTGGTCCTTCTAACTTCCCCAGTTTTGGCGCACCAAACAACCAAACGGCTAAGGGTAGCAGGATGACAGTCTTTATAGACAGAGAAATGGGATGGAAGTGTCGAGGTATGAGAATCGTCAATACAACAGCCCAGCCTAACAGCGATAGTGTGCCAGCCAGAGGAAAGCTATGGTGCAGGTGGAATACGGCCTCTATAGTAGTGATAATAAGTGCGATAGTGAGGGCGACATATTGATTGACCCTCATACGCCTCATGAGAAAGTATAATGTGACGCATAGAAGCGTCAGTACTGTGGTAAGGATGGTAGCACCGGCAAACAGGTAGTAATAAAACAAAGTCAGGAACTCGCCAACCATGTTTGCCAGCCATCCGCTTTCTTCAAAGTAAGTTCTCAGCCAGTCGCTTGTCATAAGGAACAGCTGGTTCTGCTCCTTATAGAAAAAGTGATAGGGGTAGTAGAATTGGAAAAAGACAAAACAGGCAATAGCCCATATGGCTATTGCTGTTGTCGGTATCCAACGTTGAATGAATTGTCTCATTACTTACATTGCCTCCAGCATTCGCTTGATCACAACCGAACAAGAAATCTCACGGTTTGCTGCTTCTGGGATAACCAGTGAGTTCTTACTTTCTATCACGTCATCAGTGACTATCAGTCCACGGCGTACGGGTAGGCAGTGCATGAATTTACCATTGTTTGTCCACGCCATGTGCGCAGTGTCAACAGTCCATGACATGTCCTTTGATGTTATCTTGCCGTAGTCATCAGGATTTGTCACACCTGGGTTTGACCAGTTCTTGGCATAGATGAAATCAGCTCCTTCAAATGCCTTCCGCTGGTCGTATTCTACCTTTGCATTGCCTACAAACTTGGGGTCAAGCTCGTAGCCCTCAGGATGAGTAATTACCAAATCGACATTTGCTGCATTCATCCATTGTGCAAATGAATTGGGAACAGCTTGGGGCAGAGCACGGCAGTGAGGTGCCCAGGTCAGTACCACCTTAGGACGGCGTACAGTCTTATATTCCTCAATGGTAATCAGGTCTGCAAATGCCTGTAATGGATGCACAGTAGCAGTTTCCATTGCAAACACTGGCTTGCCGCTATATTTAATAAATTGTTGTAACACCGTTTCTGCATAGTCATATTCACGATCGGTCAGTCCGGCAAAAGAGCGTACGCCAATCATGTCGCAGTAACATCCCATAACGGGGATGGCTTCTAACAGGTGTTCACTCTTGTCACCATCCATGATGACCCCACGCTCCGTTTCCAGTTTCCATGCTCCGGCATTGACGTCAAGTACGATGACGTTCATGCCCAGATTCATGGCAGCTTTCTGTGTTGACAGACGTGTGCGTAATGAATTGTTGAAGAATATCATCATGAGGGTTTTGTTCTTACCCAGATGTTGATATTTAAAACGGTCGTTTTTTATCTCTTGTGCTTCAGCCAGTGCTTTTTCTATTGGGCCGATGTCTTCTACATTAATAAATGTGCGCATATTTCTTAATTTATCAATTGTCAATTATCAATTACGGACGTACCTGTCCTTCACCTTCAATGAGCCACTTGTAAGTACATATCTCTTCCAAGGCCATTGGACCGCGAGGGCCAAGTTTCTGGGTAGAAATACCAATCTCGGCACCCAGCCCGAATTGTGCTCCGTCAGTAAACGATGTAGGTACATTCCAATAAACGCAAGCAGCATCAACATGTGCTTGGAACTGACGGGCGGTTTCCTCGTTGTCAGTGATGATTGCCTCGCTGTGACCACTGCCGTTCTTGTCAATGTGTGCCAGTGCTTCATCCAGAGATGCTACGGTCTTGATGGCAAGTTTGTAGTCCATGAATTCAGTACCGAAACTGTCTTCTGTGGCATGTTCCAAGAAAGGATACTTTCCGTAAAGTGTCTGGAAAGCATGTTCATCAGCATATATGATGACATGCTTCTCTGCCAATGGGGATACCAGACTGTTTAGGTCGTTAAGCCTGTCGATGTGTACTAATAGACAGTCAAGGGCATTGCATACACTGACGCGACGGGTCTTAGCATTTAATACGATAGCCTTTCCCATTTCCAGTTGTCCTTCTTTGTCAAAATATGTATTGACGACACCTGCCCCTGTCTCAATGACAGGTACACGTGCAGTATCCCTTACGAAGTCGATCAGCTTTCGTCCACCACGTGGAATACACAAGTCAATATATCCTACAGCATTCAGCATCTCTCCTGTTGCTTCATGAGTGGCAGGCAACAGTGCCACGACATCCTTGTCAATGCCATATTGTTGCAGAATCTCGTGAATAAGCGCTACTTCCTCACGATTGGAACAGTCTGCATCTTTGCCTCCTTTCAGCACACAGGCATTGCCGCTCTTGAAACAGAGTGAGAACACGTCAAAGGTTACATTTGGACGAGCCTCATAAATCATACCAATGACTCCAAAAGGTACACTGACTCTACATAGGCGCATGCCGTTGGGCAGAGTCTTCGCCTTGGTAATATGACCTAAAGGACTGGGCAGTGATGCCACATTACGCATGTCTGCGGCTATAGCCTCTAATCTGCTATCGGTTAGTTGCAGACGGTCGTACAACGGATTGCTACTTCCCATCTTGGCTAAATCGGTCGCATTGGCCTTTAGGATTCTGTCTTTCTGTAGCACTATGGCATCGGCCACGGCATTCAGGATGCTATTACGTTGTTCGTCAGTCAGCAGTGCTAACGACTTGCTGGCTCGTTTGACCTGTTCAAATGTTTCTTTCAGTTGCATGGTAGGAATTCTGTATGAGGTGTTGTTTCTGGGTGTTCAATAAGATGTATCAAGATGTCCTCTCGTTCACCATTGGCAATGATGACACGAATACCGTTTTGCTGCATCTTTGCGGCTGAGGTATATTTGGAGCGCCTGCCACCACGTCCGAAGGCACTCTTTTCCGGTTGTATGTATTCGGAGAGGTCACGCCCTGGGGCAACTTCCCTGATTAGCTCTGCCTGTGGGTCGTCAGGGTGTGTGGTGTAGATGCCATCGATGTTTGAGAGAAGAATAAGTGTTTCTGCTTCCATCATTTCTGCAATGAGTCCAGACAACTCGTCGTTATCAGTAAACATCAACTCTGTAATGGACACGGTGTCATTCTCATTGACTATTGGTAGCACGCCATTTTCGAGCATCACGGTCATGCAGGCCCGTTGGTTCTTGAACTGTTCTCCGGCCTGAAAGTTCTCCTTCATGGTCAGCACTTGCCCAATATGTAAGCCGAACTCTCGGAAGAGGTCGTAATACAGACCAATGAGTTTTACCTGTCCTACGGCAGAGTACAGCTGACGCTGCTCAACGGAATCCAAAGAGTGATTGACACGCAACTCGCCACGACCACTTGCCATGGCACCGCTGGAAACGAGTATAATCTCGTAGCCTTGGTTTCGAAGCCATGCTATCTGATCGACTAATGCCGACATGCGTGTAACATCAAGTTTCCCGTCCTGACGTGTCAGTACGTTGGATCCTACTTTTATAACTATTCGTCTCTTCATCTTGTATGTCTTATTTTCCAGCGTCTTTCTTGCGTATCTCAACGCGGCGGATTTTTCCACTGATGGTTTTGGGCAACTCATCAACAAACTCCACGATGCGTGGGTACTTGTAAGGTGCAGTCTCGCGCTTGACATGTTGCTGCAACTCCTTTATCAAATCCTCGCCGGCTTTGTCCTTCCATTCCTTTCCCAAGACAATGGTTGCCTTCACCACCATGCCACGGATGTCGTCTGGTACGCCAGTGATAGCACATTCTACTACGGCAGGATGAGTCATCAGTGCGCTCTCTACTTCAAATGGACCAATACGATAGCCAGATGATTTGATGACATCGTCAATGCGCCCCTCAAACCAGTAGTAGCCATCCTCGTCACGCCAAGCCATGTCTCCAGTATGATAAATGCCGTCGTGCCATGCCTCTTGAGTCAGTTCGGCATCACGATAGTACTCCTTGAATAGTCCAATCGGTTTAGACTTTCCAACACGGACAACAATCTCACCTTTTTCACCATCTTCACATGATGTGCCGTCAGCACGCAGCAGGTCTATGTCATACTGGGCATTAGGAATGCCCATGCTGCCTGGCTTGGGTGTCATCCATGGGAATGTACCTAATGTCATGGTTGTTTCTGTCTGTCCGAATCCTTCCATCATCTGGATGCCTGTCTTCTCCTTGAATTTATCAAAGACGGCAGGATTCAGTGCCTCGCCAGCTGTCGTGCAATACTCAAGAGCTGACAGGTCATATTTGGAGAGATCTTCACGAATCATGAAACGGTAAATGGTTGGTGGTGCACAGAAACTGGTAACATGATACTTTTCTATCTGACGCAATAGGGTGTCAGCATTAAATTTCTCATGGTCAAAGACAAATACCGTAGCACCGGCAAACCACTGTCCGTAGAACTTACCCCATACTGCTTTACCCCAGCCTGTATCGGCAACGGTCAAGTGGAGTGAACCCTCGTGCAGGTTGTGCCAGAAGACGCCAGTGGTCAGATGTCCCATAGCATAGAGGAAGTCGTGAGCTACCATCTTTGGCTCGCCACTTGTTCCGCTGGTAAAGTACATCAACATCGTGTCTTCATTATGATTGACGAATGCCGGCCGTTGAAAAACCGGTGCAGATGATATTTCTTTAAGATAGTCATGGAATCCTTCTGGTATATGCTGGCCAATTGCGATATATTGGCTGACAGTGGGACTCTCGGCCTTTGACAATTGAATCTGGCTAAGCACATATGGGTCATCAACACAGATAATGGCCTTGACGCTTGCGCGCGTGTTCCTATATATTATGTCGTGCTTCGTAAGCATGTGGGTAGCAGGGATGACTACTGCTCCAAGCTTATGAAGAGCCAGCATCACTATCCACCATTCATACCGACGTTTCAGAATGAGCATCACAGGGTTGCCTTTGCCAATGCCTAATGTCTGCAGGTATGAAGCAGCCTGGTCTGACTGTTCCTTCAGCTGAGCAAAGGTGGTACGTATCTCTGCACCTTGGTCATTCGTCCATAGCAGTGCCAGTCCGTCAGGCTTCTCTTCTGCCCATGCATCCATTACGTCGTATGCAAAATTAAAGTTCTCTGGAATGATGAATTCCAGGTTTTTGTTGTAATCCTCCACTGAGGTGAAGCTGGTTTGCTTCAGAAATCTTTCTATCATTTTTACCTTTTTACTTTTTTACCTTTTTACCTTTACTCTACTGTAAATGCTAAGAATTTGACTGCCTTGTCACCAATGGCCAGCATACCATGAGGCTTGGTCGAGTCAAAGTAGATGGAGTCTCCTTCGCTCAGTGTCATGGTCTTGCCGCCTATGTACAGTTCCATCGTTCCTTCTAATACGAGGTTAAACTCCTGCCCAGGGTGGGTGTTCTTGTAAATGGTACGTGCACCGGGTTTGGGCTCTACTGTAACGATGAAGACGTCTGCCTTGTGGTTGACAAAACCACTGACCAGTGACTGGTATTTGTATGCTTTCGTGCGTTCTATGCTCACGCCTTGTCCTTTTCTTACCACGAAGTATGACTTCATGTGAGGTGTCTCGGCGAATATCAGTTCCTCGGTCGAGATACCGTATTTACGAGCTATCTTCATAAGGTTCGAGATGGTGATGTCAACTTCACCTTGCTCTATCTTCTTGTATTTCTCTACGTCAATACCAATTGTCTCTGCCATCTCCTCAACAGGAATGTCGAGAACTTCGCGCAAGCCTTGCAGGCGCTCGCCTATTTGCTTAAGTTGTTCGTCCATATATAAATAATGTGTTTAATCGTTTTGTTCAAAAACCTTTCCGTATCTGTATTGCCTGTTTTTATCGTGAGCGTCAGGCTTATCCGAGTCAAGTGTCTCTTCTGCCTCGAAGGTTGCAGGGTCGGCTCCTTCCATCAGTTCGCCGCAGTACCAGACGTGCGACTTGTCCTTTGAGTAGGTTCCCATTGCCACGTATGAGGCAGGGTCGGCATCGGGTAGTATTTTTCCGTTGTAGTAAACGTGCAGCCGGTCCTTTGCCTTGTAGAACTCAAGATACTCGAAGGTCGCCGGGTCGCTACCCTCTATGCGCAGGCTGTCGTAGTAGATGTATTGACTGTCTGTAGCCCAGAATTCACGTTCTTCACACTTCTTGACGGTGAATGTTGCCAAGTCTTTTACATGAAGGGGAGCTCCTTTATAGTAATAGTCTCTCCTGTCGCGGAACAGTGGATATTCCATGGGTTCTGCCGATGCAGGGTGGGCACTCGTCACCAGACGATCCTTGAACCATACGTGATGGGCATCACGGCCCAGCCAGTCCTTCATGCTTTGGAATGAAGCAGCATCGGCATCTTTAAGCTCGTGTCTCTGAGTTCCGAAACTGACAGTCCAGTAGGTAAAGAACACCTTTCCGTTCTTTACTTCATATTTCCCGTCAGTGTTACATGCTGTCATCAGAAAAACGATTGACGTCAGCATCAATGCAAGGATACCAGTCTTCGGCAATGCTTTCATCTGTATGATTAAAAATATTGATTGGTTATGCTTTATTTTGCTCCAGCCTTGAGACCACGGATGACAGCAGAGGTAAAACCGGCATGTTCCATCTCATTCAGGCCTTTGATGGTTACACCGCCAGGGGTAGTAACAAGGTCGATAGCCTGTTCTGGGTGCATGCCACTGCTTTCCAATAGTTCAACAGCACCGCGTAGCGTCTGCATTACAATCTGTTTTGCATCATTGGCTTTGAAACCAAGTTCTACGCCACCTTCCGAGGCTGCTCGTATGTAACGCATTGCATAAGCGATGCCACATGATGCTAATGTCGTACCTGCTGCCAGATGTTGCTCGTCAGTTAGTAACGTATGCCCCATGGAATCAAATAATGCTTTGACCTGTTCTGTTTGTTGAGGCTGTGCTGAAGCCGTCGGAACAATAAACGTCATGGACTGCAGTTGGGCAATAGCAATATTTGGAATGACAAGGAATGTGGGAATCATCTTCCCGTCTTGACTCATCCATGCTGTAATGCTATCATATTTAACACCGGCAGCCACAATGACAAGAGTCTGATGGTCATAATCCAGTACGTCGCGCAGGCCAGTCAACACTTGCTCTACTAACCAGGGCTTTACTACTACGCATACAATGTCAGCTCCTTGTGCTGCCAGTTGGTTGCTGGGAGTTGCGGTAATGCCCATGTCGGCAAAGTGCTTTCGCGTCTCTATGGCAGGATCACTGATTGTGATGTCCTCGTTGTTCACCATCTCGCCTTTGATGAGGCCTTCGGCAATGGCGCCACCCATGGCTCCTGCTCCTATGATTGCTATTTTCATATACTTTGAAGTATTTTTGTTAGTTTCGTGATAAAATCATCTGCCTCTTCCTTCGTCAGACACAATGGTGGTAACAGACGTAAGGTATTGGTACCGGCACAGCCAGTAAAGCAGTGTTCTTCGTGAATCAGCTGCTGACGCACCTCCTTGTGTGGTATGTCAAGGTCAATGCCTATCATTAAGCCTCGTCCGCGTACCTCTTTTATGTGTGGACTGTCCATCTTCTTGAGGCTGTCAATGAGGTACTGGCCTACCTGATGGGCATTCTCTATGATATGTTCTTCTTCAAATACGTCCAGCACAGCTAATGCAGCAGCACAAGCTAAGTGGTTGCCTCCAAAGGTGGTTCCTAACTGACCATAAACAGGCTCGAACTCTGGCGAAATTAATACGCCACCCATGGGGAAACCATTGGCAATACCTTTGGCTACAGTGATGATGTCGGGCTTGATGCCTAACCACTGGTGGGCGAAGAATTTGCCGCTACGTCCATAGCCACATTGAATCTCATCACAAATGAGCACCGCACCATAGCGTTTGCAAGCATAGGCTAAGCCTTGTGCAAACTCTGGTGTGGCCATTTGTATGCCACCAACACCTTGTATGGGTTCCAGTATGACGGCTGCCACACCACCTTTGGCTAACTCACGAATCCATGGCTCCAGATCGTTCAGTGGCAGGAAACGGGCATGATGGTTGTCGTTGATAGGAGCGACAATCTTCCTGTTATGGGTCATCTCCACTGCTAATGACGTACGACCATGAAACGCTTTCTCACACGATAGGACACGCATCTTATTAGGATACTTGAACGATGCTAATTTCAGCGCATTTTCGTTTGCCTCTGCACCGGAATTGATGAGGAACAGCTGATAGTCTTCATATCCGCTCATCTTGCCTAATCGCTCTGCTAATTCCACTTGTAGCTTGTTGATGACGGAGTTGGAGTAGAACCCGATTTTGTTCAGCTGTTCTGTCACCTTCTGAATGTAGTGGGGGTGGGAGTGGCCTATGCTTATGACTGCATGTCCTCCATAAAGATCCAGGTATTCCTGACCTTTGTCGTCCCATACTTTACATCCTTGTCCCTTAACGATATTTACGTCGAACAGGGGATATACGTCAAATAGTTTCATAATTATCAATTGTCAATTATCAATTATCAATTGTCTAAAACGCGCTGGCCTTCAGCCTCAGTCCTGCAGTCTCGTCGATGCCGAACATCAGGTTCATGTTCTGGACGGCCTGGCCAACAGCACCTTTTAACAGGTTGTCAATGGCAGAGGTAACAAGTATCTTACCGTCGAAACAGTCAACATGCACTAATGCCTTGTTGGTATTCACCACTTGCTTCAGGTCAATGGCTTTCTCGCTGTAGTGGGTAAATGCAGCTTCCTTGTAGAACTCCTTGTACGCCTCGATAATGTCTTCTGCTGGTGCCTTTGTCTTGATGACCGCCGTACAGAAGATTCCCCGGGCAAAGTCGCCCCGATAGGGAATGAAGTCGATGCTGGCGTCCAGATAACCCTGTATTTGTGCCAGGCTTTGGCGTATCTCTGCCAGATGCTGGTGGGTGAATGCCTTGTAAATGCTCATGTTGCCCGTGCGCCAAGAGAAGTGGGTGGTGCTGCTTGGCTTCTGTCCGGCTCCTGTAGAACCGGTAATGGCGTTGACGCTTACGTCTTCTTTCAGTATGTTCAGATGGGCCGCCGGCAGCAGGGCCAATTGTATGGCTGTGGCAAAGCAGCCTGGATTAGCCACATGCTGAGCTTGCTGTATCGCTGACTTGTTGATTTCTGGAAGACCATATACGAAGTCGTAATTCTTCACTCTTAACTCTTCACTCTTCACTCTAAAGTCCTGTGCCAAATCAATAATTTTTACGTTGGCAGGTATCGTGTGTTCTTTCAAGAACTGTTCGCTCTTACCATGACCGAAACAGAAGAAAACGACATCTACATCATCGAAAGGCATTTCGGCAGTAAAGCGTTGCTCGGTTTCTCCAATCAGCCCTTCATGGACGTCCGACAATAGATTGCCTGCATTCGATTCCGAATTGGCAAACACAATCTCTGTTTCTGGATGGTTCAGCAGCAGACGGATGAGTTCTCCGCCCGTATAGCCTGCAGCACCAAGGATGCCTACTTTTATCATCTTTTCTCGTCTTTGTGGATTCCGTAATATACTCTCAGTGGTGTGCTTGACACCTTGATGAAGCCCTTGGCCTCGTCGGCGGTCCAACCGGTCTGCGTCTCGCCATACTCTCCAAGTTTCGACTTCGTCAGGTCGTTGACAGAGTCAATGCCTACAGTCTCGAAACTGTAAGGGCGTAACTTCAGAATTGCTGTGCCTGTAACATTGCGCTGGCTGCTGGTCAGCATGGCCTCAATGTCTGGCATGACAGGCTCCAGATATTGGCTCTCGTGCAGGAACATGCCATACCAATTGGCTACCTGGTCTTTCCAATATTGCTGCCATTTTGAAAGCGTGGATTTCTCTAAAAGACGGTGAGCCTCAATGATGAGCTTAGGAGCTGCTGCCTCAAAGCCTACGCGTCCTTTGATACCGATGATGGTATCGCCAACGTTGGCATCGCGTCCAATGGCATACGAGGCACCTATCTCTTCTATCTTCTGGATAGCCTTCACCTTGTCAGTGAATTTCTCACCGTTTACACCAACGATCTCTCCTTTCTCAAACTCAATCTTCAGTAGTGATTCTTGTTCTTTACTGGTGACATGTTTCAGATAGGCTTCTTCTGGCAGTCCCTGAGTCGGATCCAACAGCTCACCACCGCAGATACTTGTACCCCAGATGCCTACGTTATAACTGTATTTCAGTTTTGTGAAGTCGGCATAGAAACCATGCTCATTCAGATAGTCAACCTCTTCCTTGCGAGTAAGTTTCTTGTCACGGGTCAGTGTGATAATCTCCACTCCAGGGGCCATTACAAGGAATGTCATGTCGAAACGAATCTGGTCATTGCCGGCTCCTGTTGAACCGTGGGCAATGGCGTCTGCACCTATCTCCTTGGCATAGCGTGCTATGGCTATTGCTTGAAAGATGCGTTCTGACGAAACAGAGATGGGATAACAGTTGTTACGAAGTACATTACCAAAAATCATGTATTTCAGTGACTTCTCGTAATATTCTTGTGTCACATCGAGTGTGACGTATGCTTTTGCACCTAACTTGTATGCATTTTCTTCATTGCTTTTCAACTGCTCAGCACTGAAACCGCCAGTGTTTGCACATGCAGCATAAACGTCCCAGCCGTCTTGGGTCAGCTTCATCACCGTGTAGCTGGTGTCAAGTCCACCACTGAATGCTACTACTACTTTCTTACTCATATCTATATTGTTCTTTTTTATGTTTCTTCCTTCCTTATTTCTCTACCTTTGGCAAGGTGGGGCTGTCTAATTTCTTGATTCTCTCTATCACCTCTTCTGGTATCTTGGCAGGCAGATGCTCTTCCGGATCGTAGAGCATTGCTGTGCAAATGCAGTACTTCCTGCCAGTGCGATGTAACACGTCAACGTTACAACAACCCTCACAACCACGCCAGAATGCTTCGTCGTCTGTCAAGTCTGCAAAGGTCACTGGCTGATATCCTAATTGGGTGTTCATGGCCATGACAGCTGCTCCACTCGTTAGAGAAAAAATCTTCGCATGTGGCCAACGCGTACGTGCCAGTGAGAAGGTCATGTCCTTGATGCGTTTTGCAACACCACGGCCACGGAAGTCCGGATGGACTATCAGACCACTCGTCGTCACGTATTCTTTGTTTCCCCACGTCTCAATATAACTGAAACCTGCAAACCGACCATTGCACAAAGCAATGACAGCCTTTGCTTCTTTCATCTTCGTGGCTAAGTATTCGTGAGTTCGCTTGGCTATTCCCGTACCACGAACCTTGGCTGCATCGGCTATCGTCTGAAGAATCGTATCTACATACACCTCGTGCTCAGGACCTGCCACTAAAACTTCTATTTCTTCCTGTTCCATTAATCTCTATTCTCTAAACTCTTAACACTCAACTATTTCATGTTAGGTACTACCTCACTCAGTGAGTCTATCACCTCTCGTTCTGTGTAGCCCTTTTTAATGACGATGAATATCGTGTCGTCACCAGCTATCGTACCTAATATTTGCGGTATGTCCCTGTTGTCTATGTTCCATGCTATGGAGCTTGCATAGCCGGGACGTGTCTTAATGACTCCAATGTTTCCGGAAAAATTAATCGATACAAAGCCTGGGACCTGCATCATCTCCCTCAACTGTAGTGGAGTGCTGACGCGCTTGTACATCGTCTCGTTCGGAAGCACATAAACATAACTGCCACTCATTGTAGCCGCTTTCGCTACCTTTAGTTGTTTGAGGTCACGGCTCAGAGTCGCTTGTGTCAGTTTGAAACCCTCGCGCTGCAAAGCGGCCAAAAGTTCCTCCTGACTGCCCAGCTGCTGACTCGAGATAATCATTCTCAGTGCCTCTAATCGGTTGTTCTTAACTTTCATTCGTCGTATATTTATGCTAAAAGTGCTGCAAAATTATACAAAATCCTGCATATAGCAAAGATTATATTCATTTTTAACGCATTTTAAAGAATAAGGTAGGGACTTTCGTTGAGCAAGTAATAACGGTGAGTAAATGTTTTTATTATTTAAGTTTCTGGAGTTCCACTTGTTGGGAGTGAATGGGACTGTTTTTTTACCAATATGACGTCAGTTCGGGATAAGGAATGACACTTCCTTCAGAACGGGTGCACCTGTCAGTCCAAACAGGTGCACCTGTCAGTCCAAACAGGTGCACCTGTTTTCCCAAATACATGCACCTGTTTTTATACATCTT